>Ga0079104_1000139_pt1 | contig 102950 bp, 84 predicted proteins | sample MedtruBG_FD_76829 | JGI IMG/M metagenome (GOLD analysis project Ga0079104, IMG submission 76829) | Root nodule microbial communities of legume samples collected from California, USA - Medicago truncatula BG | ecosystem: Host-associated > Plants > Roots > Nodule | place: USA: California...
GGTACTGCATCATTGTGGGAGAGTATGTCGCCGCCTTTCTTTTGAAAAACCCTGTTTCTGATGAAACGGGGTTTTCTGTTTTATGCACTTTTCTGTTTTTTCCTGTAAAAACGGATCTTCTGAAAGCCCCATCCGCGTTAGGGATGGAAGCGGCATCCTTTTGCGGGAACCCAAAGCTTCTGTTTTCCCCTTAAACCTCTCCCGCAAAAGATACAGCGGACAGCCCGGCCGGAGGGAAACGCCCAAATGTATAATTTCGTAATTGTCTAATTTTTGTCTGCTGAAAATATTTTAGCGAATAGAAATTAAATCAAGTAAAATGTATGGTTTATTTTATAGCTTTTATCCATTCTTCAGTAGGTTTAACCAATTTTCGTAGTGATGTATCGAATAATCCTATTTTCATTTCTATATCAGAACAGATATTGTTTTCGCTGTCAGTGATCCACTGTTTTATTGTTCCGATTTTCCCATCATATTCGCCAGTTTGCGAGTGAATGACTATTTTCTGTCTTAGTTTTAGTTCTTTAATAAATCTAAGGTTAATTTCAAGTATTACTGGACCTAAACCAGTTTCTTTTATTTTGTCTAAACCATAGCCGTTTTCAGTTATAAACTGCCAACGTGCTTCTTCGTAAATTTGTAAATAGGTTGCATTATTTACGTGACCGAAGGTGTCAAGATGAAATTCTTTGATTGTGAGTTCATACTCGAAAATTTTGTTTGCCATTATATATTTTTTTTAAAATTATTTCGTCCAAAAGAACTTCTACAGTTTGTTCAAATGCGTTATTACTGTTTCAATTCTAGCAAGTGATAGCTTCTTTAAAAATACTACTCTTTCATAACCTAGATTCTTGTAGACAGGTCAATATAAGAAAAAAATGGTTTCATTTTATAATTTGCAACATGATTGAATCTATTTCTTTATTAAAAATGCTCTTAGTAGAATAACTTTGATATTGAAATTAAATAACCATCGACCTTACAGCGCTACGACATGAAAATAGTTCTATACTCTTTTTTACTAGACTGGGGAATAATAAATCATTTATTATAAACTAAAATCAAAAATTATGAAAAAGTATCATTTATTAATTGCCGTTTTTTTCTTTTCATTGGCACTGTCAGCACAAAATGCCAATTCGTTTTTGCTTAATTTGTATGGAGGTTATACCTTTTCTGATAGAGTAGATTTTGATTCTTCATACGGAAAAGTGGAAGACGGTTTTGAGTATGGTGTAGGTTTTGAATATTTTATAATGGATAATGCTTCGGTAGAATTAAAGTATAACAGACTTGATACAAGTATGCCGCTATACACGAAGATTTCCTTGAATAATGGCGCCATACCTCCTGGAACTCAAGTTAATGCTGGAGACGATAAAGGTGCTATTAATTATATACTGGCAGATTATACTTATTATTTTGGATCAAGTTCTCAAAAAGCGCTTCCGTTTTTAGGTGCCGGCTTAGGGGTTGCGATTCTTGAAACCCCAAAGAGCGGCAATGGAACTTATTTTGCATGGGAAATTAAAGCGGGTGTAAAAGTAAAGACTAATTCACCAGTATCAATTAATCTTCACGCTTATCTGCAGTCTATGTCGGCAGCTGTTGGATATGATTATTATTGGGACTACTATTGGGGACCAGTGGCTATTACTGATTATGCATCAACATTTCAATTCGGACTTGGTGCTTCTTTGAGTTACGATTTTAGTAAATAATTATTACAGAAATAGTTAAAACAAAAAAGCTTGAGAATCTCTCAAGCTTTTTTGTTTATGAATTAATATGAGTTTATTTTGCTTTCTTTTTCTTTTTTGCAAGCCATATCAATAATCCTGTGATAGGCAGTGTAGCTGCTAGTAATGAAACCAATAAAGCAAGAATCTTTGTTGGCAGACCGTAAATACTTCCAGTATGAATCGGGTAGATTAGACGCTTTAATTTGTCTCCATTTGAAAAAGATGAATATGGTCTTGCTTCAATATTTTCGGCTGTATATTTATCAAAATAGGCAGCGCTTGACTGATGGGGGATAAGCCTTTCAGTATTTTCTTTTAACACCAAAATGCTATTTATTGTATCGGCTGGCATTCTGATCTGTATGTTTCCTGTGTAGTGGAAAAGACTATCAGATTGGTCATAAACACTTTGGTAAAAACCTGTCTTTAGTAAACCAGGATCGGCTTTTGTTGGGTTTTCAATTTTAGCAGAAGGCCTTTTGTTATTCCCATCAGCAAGATAAAGAACCCCGTTTTGAAACCAGTTAAAAGCAAAAAATAATCCTGTTAATGAAATAATTAATAAAATAAAGAAAGAATAGAATCCGATTGTTGAATGCAAATCCCAGATCACTCTTTTAAAGGAAGCATCCCATTTTATCTTAAGTCTTTGCTTTAATTGTTTTATTTTTTTAGGCCACCATAATACTAGTCCTGAAATTAGCATAAAAACAAAAATTAAACAGGAAGTTCCCATGATTATGCCGCCAGTTTCTCCCATTAAAAGCTGTCTGTGTATTTCTAAAACGACAGCAAAAAATCTGCTTTTCTGAAGTGTTGATGCTTGCACTTTACCTGAATATGGATTTACAGAAAACAAATGAACTTTTTTGTCTGAATCTTTTCCAAATATCTGAATGGTGCGAGAAGGGTCGCTGAATGTACTAATGCGGGTTATTTCTTTTACGCCATATTGTTTCTGAAGTATATCTACACAATAATCCAAACTTTTTTTCTCTGTTCCAATTTCTGAGACATTGTAATAATCAGGATTAAAGGTGCTGTCAATTTCCTTTTCAAAAACTAAGAGACTGCCAGTTATTGCGGCGATACAAATTATAAGACCAGAAGCGATTCCAAGCCATAAATGCAATAATCCGATTTTCTTTTTAAGTCCTTTCATTTAATTATTCTGTGAATTAAAAACCTCTTTTCTAATTAGAAATTTGCACAAATTTATATTTATTTAGAATTAATAGAAATTATTTCAGAAAAAAAATTAAGAATTTCGAAATAAATAATTGAAAGTTTTAATGAAGCAAAATTTTAATTTTTTTAATATTTAATAAGTTTTGTGATTTAGTAAAGGATTTGCTTGTTAAACTAATAATAATTTATATTTTTGCGTCGTTTTTATTTAGAATGAATAAAAACAATACCAACCAAATTTATAGTCAGATGAAATATTTTAGTTTAAAAGCATTTAATTTTTTGATTACTCTGGGCTTATTATTTTTAACAGCCGCATCTTATGCCCAAATACACGGAAAAATTAACGGAAGAATTACAACTTCAGATGGAAAGCCAGCATCAGAAGTAAATATTGTTCTTAAAAATTCAAAATACGGAACTTTTACAAATGAAGACGGATATTTTGAGCTTAGCAGAATAAGAGAAAATAATTACATTCTACAGGTATCCTTAACTGGCTACGAGACTTCTGAACAAGAAGTTACTGTGGAGAACGGAAAAACAGCAACAGTAAATGTACAGCTGAATGTATCAAACAAAGAGTTGCAGGAAGTGGTGATTAATAACAGAAAAAGTTTAATCTCTAAGAAAACTACTTCTGTAGCGAGAATGCCCCTTAAAAACATCGAAAACCCACAGGTATATAATGTCATTCATAAAGAACTGATTCAAGAGCAGATCGTTATTGATGCCGCTGGTGCTGTAAGAAATGCTCCGGGAGTTGTGCCTTTGAATTATCCGTCAGGGGGATTTGCGGTAATTTTCAGAGGATTTAGTGTCGGAATTAATTCAAGAAATGGAATGGAAACCCTTTCAGGAAGATCTACGGTTGGAATTGCCAATGTAGAACGAATTGAAGTATTGAAAGGGCCATCTGGAACTTTATTTGGATCTTCAGCATCTTCTTTCGGTGGAGTTGTCAATCTGGTGACCAAAAAACCTTTTGAAACTTCAGCTACTGAGGTGTCTTACACGGGAGGAAGTTTCAGCACGAACAGACTTACTGTTGATGTTAATACACCTTTGACGAAAGATAAAAATGTTCTTTTTAGATTGAATGCAGATGTAAACAGAGAAAAAAGCTTTTTAGACTATGGATTTAACAATACTTTTTCTTTTACGCCGAGTATTACTTTTAAGGCTAGTGAAAAACTTACTTTTAACATTGATGCAGAATTATTTACGGTAAACAACACAAGGCCTTTATATCCTGCCGCTACTGCTGCTTCAGGGATTCTAAATCCGAGTCAGATAATGTTAGATTATAAAAAATCACTGGTGCATGATGATGTTGATGCAAAAACGTCGTCAGCGAAAGCATTTGTGCAGGGGGAATACCAAATTTCAGAGAAATGGAAATCGACTACTTTGTTTTCGTACGTAAATGAAGATGTTGATTACAGCTACCAAGTATTACCAACATGGACATCTCCAACTACAGCAACGATTCGGGCTACTCTTTTTGGACCGATTTCAAGTAATTATACTAATATTCAAGAAAATATTAATGGTGAATTTAGTACAGGAATTTTAAAGCATAAAATTTTAGCAGGGATCAACTACAGATATTATACGGATACATTTTCGTCTACGCCAACTCCTGCGGCTGCGTTTAGAACAATTGACGTAACGACTAATTTTACGCCAGTTAGAAGAAAAGATATTGATGCCGTGTTGCTTGCACCTGTAATCCGTGCAGGAAGAGATGAGTATACTTTCAGCGGATACGCTTCTTATGTATTGGGAGTTTCAGACCGTTTATTTGCGATGGCAAGTCTTCGTTTTGATAACTTTGAAAGAAAAGATAGCGGTGCAGTACCAGGATACAATCAGAATTCATTATCTCCAAAATTAGGACTTGTTTACCAGATTTTAAAAGATCAGATTTCTATATTTGGAAATTACATGAACGGATTCCAGAATTTAGCTCCTGTTAACCAGCCAGATGGCAGTCAGCTGATTTTAGATCCATTATATGCTAATCAGTATGAAGCGGGTGTAAAAGCGGAGCTTTTCAATAAAAAATTGAGCACAACTTTCAGTTATTATAATATTACAAATGACAATGCTGTTATCAGACAGGCAGATCTTGTTTATCAGCAAGATGGAAAGCAGGTAAGCAAAGGGGTGGAATTTGAATTTATTGCTAATCCCTTCCCAGGACTGGATATTACAGCTGGATATGCTTACAATGACAATCGCATTGTAAAAACTAGCGATGCCAATAAAGCAATTGAAGGAAATAAAGCGCAGGACGCTCCAGCGAATGTGTTAAACTTCTGGGCTTCGTATAAATTTCAAAATGCCCTAAAAGGTTTTGGTGTCGGAGCAGGAGCAAACTATGTAGATAAAAGCTATATGTCTACAGCCAATACTTTCTACATTCCGTCATATACGATTTTTAACCAGACTGTTTTTTATGAGCAAGCAAATTGGAGAATAGGTCTTAAGCTGAACAATATTACAAATGAAAAATACTGGAGTTCATGGGGAGCGCCGCAGCCGCCAGCTCACTTTTTAGTAAATTTAGCATTTAAGTTTTAAATATTAGAACGAATAAATAAACAAATGCCCCTCATTACGAGGGGCATTTCTATTAAACTAACATTTCAGATTCTAAAGTGCTTTTAAGCAATGGATAATTGACTTTTCCATTTGCTGTTAGCGGTACATCGCTAATGTGCATCGTTTTGATAGAACTTGAATGGAGATTTAGTTTGGCTTTCAGAACCGTATGAATTAATTCTCCAGTCAAATTGGCATCTGTATACATTACAGCCAAATATTTATCATTTATTCCGAGACAGATAACGGTTTGTCCTCCTAAAGCATCTTTTAAAAGAAGCTCCGTTTCGTCCAAATTGAATCGAACGCCAAACAATTTTACAATCCTTTTGATTCTGCCTACAATAAAGTAATAGCCTTCGTCATCTTTTCTAGCTTTGTCGCCAGTATACAGTTTTTCTTGTTTTTCAAAAAATTTAAGATCATCCCTGATGTTGGCGTAACCTCCAAATACATTCGGACCGCTGTAAATCAGTTCTGAAGTTTCAGGATCAATCTCAAATTGTCCGTTTTTGACAGGTTTTCCAATGGAAGTTCCTTTTCTTGAAAGATCTTCTGGTGGTAAATATGCCATGCGCCCGCAAGCTTCGGTCTGTCCGTATTGAGCAAAGAATTTTTTGTCGAATTTTTCACTGAAAGATGCGATTGCTTCAATCAATTTGTTATTTAGCATTCCGCCAGTATGGGTTAAATATCTTAGCGAAGGATGATCTTTTCTAAAGAATCCGATACTGTAAAGCATCTCATAGAAATAAGGAACTCCTCCTAAAGTTGAAAATCCGTACTTCTTGAAATCTTCCCAAAACTCTTTTTGAAAAGCATCTTTATCTGTACAAACAATCTCTTTTGCTTTAATGCAATTTGTTGTGAAGATAGACAGTCCATAAACAAAATTTATCGGAACATTTAATGGCACAACGTCTTCACTTTCAATAGGCATATACTCCATAATTGATTTTGCATTTGCGACAAGATTTTCATCGGAAAGCCTGACAAATTTAGGAGAGCCAGTAGTTCCTGAAGTGCTTAGAAGGAGCTTGATTTTTTCATGTATTGGATAAAGTATATTGGTATTTCTTTTAAACAATGCAATCGTTTCTGAAACATTCACAGCAGTGTAGCCTTCAATTGAGATGCGAGAGGGATCGTAAATATAGTATGGTGTATATTTTTGCTCAAGATTTTCTTTGAAATTCTCGAGCATTCCCATACCTAATAACGCAACTGTATATCTGCTCTGATAGAAGTTCAGTAATGTTTCTACGGCAGGAAGCTGATTGTCATTATAAATAAAAACTACCGCACGCAAGTTTTCAATTTCCAGCGACTGATGCATTTCTCCAATGGATTTTGAAATGCCAGTTCTGGAATCTGTAAAGACCAGTTTTTCGTTTTTCCTAATTAAATTATATAGTTCCATATTTCAAGCTGGTTCTAATTAATTTCGTATCCGTATTTTTTCAAAATATCTCTAATTTTAGCAACACTGCCCATCTCCAAAATATCTTCCATTTCGATCGAAATATTATAAGTACTTTCAAGTTCTTGCACTAAAACAAGATGACTCATCGAATCCCATTCAGCTATAGATTGATATTCTAATTGGTCGTTTATTTCTTCAACAGGAATTTCAAAAGCTCTTGCAAATGCACCGTGTAATTGTTCTATTGTATTCATTTTTTTATGGTTTTAAATTAAATTTATAATTGATTTATTAAACTTTAGTATGTTTCCATCCGCCTTTGCGGAAAACGGTTATACAGGCAGCAGCCAATACGATTTCTGATATAAGAATTGCAGAGAAAACGCCATTTGATCCCAGTTTGAAAGAAATGCCTAAGGCGTAGGCGAGAGGAATCTGAACGATATAAAACATCAAGATATAAAGCCAGGTAACCGATTTTACCTCTCCTGCGGCATTCAGCGCTCGTGATATTACCATGGTATAGCCTAAAAGGATATAAGCCATGGAAATAAAATGAATGTATCTCGTGCTGAAAGAAATAACTTCAGGATTGTCAGTAAAAATCCTGACAACAGGTGAAGCAAGAAATATCCAAGAAATTCCGATTGAAATCAGAAAGACCATATTAAACATTCCAGCTCGCCAAACTGATTTTTCTGCTCTTTCAGGCTGTTTTGCTCCAAGATTCTGACCTGTTAAAATGCCCGCTGCGTTGCCCAGTCCCCATGCCGGCATTGTGGCAATGGAAGTTACTCGCTGTGCCAAAATGTATCCTGCAAGGGCATTGGCTCCAAAATAGGACATGATTTTAATCATAATGACCCAGCTCGAGGCAGGGATAATAAATTGTACAGTTCCGCCAAATGCCAGTTTTACAACTCTTTTGAGAACTTCCTTATTGACTAAAAGTTGCGCTTTTCCAATTCTCAAGATTGTTTTTCCTCGAACGAGATACCAAGCCTGATGCAGTACTCCGATAATGCGAGCAATTAAAGTTGCCAAACCAACACCAAGAAGACCGTAAGCAGGAATAGGACCCCAACCGAAAATGAAAACTGGACACAGCACAATATTTACAGCATTTGAAAGCCAGAGTATTTTCATCGCAGTTGATGCATCACCAGCACCGCGAAATATTCCGTTTACTACAATACGGAGAATCAAAAATCCGCTTGATGCGAACATTAAAATGCTGTACGACGCTCCTTGCTGAATCATTGCAGAAGAAAGTCCCATTGCCTGCATGATTTCTGAAGCCCAAATAGAACAAACCACGCTAATAATGGCAGCAATCGGAACGGTTAAATAAATAACCTGCATGGCAGTATTTCCTGCGGCTTTGAACTTTTTCTCACCAACTCTTCTAGAAATCATGGCCGAGGCGGCAATGCCCAAACCGATTGAAACGGAGTAACAAAAGGTTATAAAAGTAGTTGCTGCTCCTGCAATTGAAATCGCGTTTGTACCTAATCTGCTGACAAAAAATAGATTAGAACAAACAAATAAGGATTCCATTAAAAGTTCAGCAACCATTGGTACAGAAAGCAAAAAAATGGTTTTGTTTATGCTTCCTGATGTAAAATTGCTCTCGCTTCCAGAAAGTGAACGCCTTAAAAGATTGAAAAAAGAACGCGTCTTTAAAATGGCTTCTTTCATGCGTTCTCTTTTTCTGTTACTACTTCCTGATTGACAAGCTGGTACAACGGATTTGGAATAAAACCGCTTTTTTTCATATGCGGAAAACCAGCTGTTTCTTCATAACCATTGTACAAACGGCGACTGTTGAAAATAAGACGTTTAAATTCAGGTATAAACAAATTGTACTTGTCGAACATATCTTTCAGTTCAGGATGTTCCTGCTGATATTCAATAATAATATCGTGGACACAATTCCAAAAAGAAATTTCGTCATAGCCTGCAGAAGTAATCATCACATCACTTAGATATCTGAAGAAAGCATCAAAAACTGCAATGAGTATCGTTAATGGCGCATTCTCTGGATTTGGAGAAGCATTAAATAGATTCTCTATAAATTCCTGAGGAAGTTTTTTCTTCCCTTCCTCATTAATTAAAATATCACCGGCAAAGTCTTGCAAAGCAATACGCGTTGGGACATAATCTTTTAAAACCAAAATCACGTTCTGGCCATGCGGATCAATGCATAAAGAATGCTGATAATAAATTTGAAGTACAGGTTTTAAATACGCTCTCATATAGGCTTTCAACCATTGTTCTGTTGTAAGGCCAGATTTTTCAATCAGTTCTTCTATCAAACTTTTTCCATGATCATCGACGTATAAAAGCGCCGCCATCGTCATTAAATTCTCTCCATGTTTTAAAAATTGGACTGGACTTTCGCGCCATAAAACTCCCAAATATTCATTATACTGATAGGGCGGATTTTCAATTTTACTATAATTCGGATGAGCATACGAAGCCGTAACCATTTCGCCCAAAAGAATCACATCCATTTTCTGCAAATGCTCATCTTTCTTTAAAATACCTTTCAAATAAGAGGTCAGGCAAGGAGCGATAAACAGCTGTTTTGGACATAAACCTCTAATATGACTTGTATTTAGAATCGAGATTGAAGTTTTGACATAATGTTTTCGCGGACTGCTTTGATTGAAAAACGTACGGATACTTTGCTGCGGACTGTAAATATCCTCTGTTTCTTCTAATGCAATAAGATTTTTAGAAGCAATGTCGCTTGCAAATAGCATTACCAATTTATTCTGCCATTGCCAGAAATGAACAGGGATAAAAACATAATCTTCAGGATTTACGTGTAGTTGTACCAGTTTATCTTCAAAAGCTTTTATTTTTTCCGAACCGATCTCATTTTCGTAAAACGATTGTTCATCCATTTCTGGCGGAAGGTACAGTTTCGCTCTTTTTTTATGCGCTGCAACCCATATCAGTTTTGTTTTTTGGCCTGATTCAGGAGTGTAATTTTCGTAATCTTGAGTATCAAAACCGATTCGGCCTTTATTTACAATTACCCAAGGATGTCCGTCAAGGCTATGCTCAATAGTTTGAAAATCAGCATCAGCTAATTTAGCCGCAGACAAACGGCGTTTAGAATGAATGAAAGCATCAGCGTATAAAGTGTGAAGCAATTCTTCAACATAATGAGCGAGTGTGAAAGAATTAATTTGGAAAGTCTGCTGCATTTCCATGAAAAAACTCGGCACATCAATATGATCGAGCTGAATTTCGTTTTCAACCTTAAATATGCTTTCTTTTACGATATGCCAGTAGTTTAAAAATCTTGGGTAGGCAGTAAAACGGTAATAAATATTCTCGCTGTCCGTCTGCAATTTAAAATGTGTTAAACCATCTATTTCAGTTCCTATTTTTTCTGGTTTTGCCACATCTTCTCGCATCAATTCTGAAATGCTTTTGGCTAGCAGATTTCGATTTACTTTGTCCCAAGTAGAAGAGTTCAAATGTTTTGTCTCTTTAAATGTATTTTCTGAAAGTGTCATATTATCGATTATTCGTTTATTAATTCCAAAATTTTCGGTAGCTCAGATTCCGTTTTCTGTACGCCAAATTCTTGAAAAGCAATACGTTTTTCAACTTTATAAATTTCTCTTCCAGCGATTTGATTAATTATGCATGAATTTCTATAGGCGCCCATTCCTAAATCTGGAGTTGAAAGTCCATGAGTATGGAGTTCAGCATTTTGAACGAAAATTTCATTACCGTTTTTATCAATGGTATAATTGCGGTTTACATTAAATAAGCCATTTTCAAAACGTTGGATTCTGTTTTCGATAGACGAAAGAAAAGCAGGTTCTTTGTATTTGTAGCCTGTAGCCATAATGAGATAATCTGTTCGATCATCAAACGGTTCTTCCAATTCGGTGTGAGTAAAATTCAAGTGGTAGGAACCCTCTATTTCTTCATTTACAGAAGTCAATTTTAGATTAGAACGCAGTTCAACATTTAAAGGTTTGCCTTCCAGACTCATTTCGTAAAGACTGTCAAAAATTTCATTAATTAATTCCTGATCAATTCCTTTGTAAAGCCCGTGCTGTCTAGATAATAATTGCTTTCGTTTTTCTTCTGAAAGACTGTGAAAATGGTCTACATATTCTGGAGACGTCAATTCTAAAGTCAATTTTGATTTGTTATCTAAAGGAAAGAAGTGCGAAGAACGCGTATACCATTTCAACTGAAGACCATTTTGAGTTTCCGGAAGAAGATCGCGGAAAACTTCGGCAGCACTTTGCCCTGAACCAATGATGGTTACAGTTGAATTCGCATTAATTTCTGGTTTAAAATACAAATACTTTGAAGTGTGAATTACATTAGGCAAGTCCTCCTGATTGATAAATTCAGGAATATGCGGGGAAGTGCCAGTTCCTAAAACAATTTTATGAGAATAAAAAGCTTCAGAAGTATTCGTTTTCGTATTAAGAACTACGATTTTATATACATCATTAACATAATCAATAGATAGAACTTTATGAGAAAACCTGCAATTTGATAATTTAGAAGCAACCCATTGGCAGTATTGGTTATACTCTTTTCTAAAAATAAAGAAGCTTTCACGAATGTAAAATCGGTACAAACGATCACTTTCTTTAATATAATTTAAAAAACTGTATGGGTTTGAAGGATCAGCCATGGTCACCAAATCTGCTAAAAACGGAACTTGAAGAGAAGCATTGTCAAGCATAAGACCGGGATGCCAGTCAAAACCTTCTGACTGGTCGAAAAATAAAGCAGATAACTCTTCAACAGGTTCAATAAGAGCAGCAAGACCTAGATTAAAAGGCCCAATGCCGATGCCTATTACGGAATATATTTTTTCTGTTTTCATGGAAATATTTTTAAGGATTAAACTTGGGCAGTTGAAACTTCATTATTCTGAAAATCTTTGGCAGCGGGGAATTTCGCCCAGTACCATTCTCTGTAACAGAAGTTTAGATTGGCTTTTTTATGTGGCATTTCAATTACTTTTTCAATTTTAAACCCAACATGGGATTTATTCATCATGGAAGCAATGGAGTCTACAGATCCTTCTCCGACCATTTTACCAACCTTAGATTCCGATAAAACAAAATCCATCATCGATTGGGTTGCAGGCGAGCCGTATTTTAGTTTAGGATCTGTTGGCGCGATAAATTGATGCGTTCCATAATCAGAAGGAAGCACATCATAATAATTTCCAACAATGTCTCGGTTTGCCCAATAAATTTCGATGTTAAAAGTCGGAACACCGTTTGCTTCGCCTATAAAGCTGTGCGAATGATCGCTAGGTAGTAGCATTCTGTAGTACGCTTCCAATTCGCGAAGCGGCCAGTTCATCTGCCAAATTTTCAAAGCATGTTCCCGATGAAACCATTCGTACAGCATTTCCAAATCTTTGTCTATATCTAGCGGACGCAATGTTATGGTTACATTTTCTTTTTCGAAAAAGCGCTTAAAAACAGTTCCGTTTTCTCTCGGATTGATAAGTTTTTTTGAGAAAAAATGTTTGTTAAGCGGATTTGGAAATAATTTGTAAACAGCAGGATTCGTTCTAGGAGCGCTTGCTTCATCCATATTGTTTAAACTGGTTAGCAGATTTCCTTTCACCACTAATTTTACACTATTAGTAAAGTGCGAAATCATGCCTGTAGTATCTTGATTTTCTTCTTTTTTTAAAGCCAGATAAAGAAGTTCAAGAAGTGCCGTTTCATCAGCTAGTTTGTTACTTCCTAGAATGCTTATAATTCCAAATAGATGATTTACAAGCAGATAATATCCCCAGAAATCGATGATTCGTTTCTCTGCAATAAAAGACCTGCTTTCTTCGCCAAAATTCGGAATCAATTTTTCTAGTTCTGGTACTTTTCCTTGTCTGAAAAAATAACCTTGATTATCTCTAAAATATAGTTTTGATGGAAAAAAGTTTTCATCAAATTCTATAAGCACATTCTGCTGATGAAATTCTGAGCCAAAACCGTACTTATTAAAAATACCTACCAAAGGCGTAATAGAAATATTCAAATATTGCTTGAACCAAGAAATAGCAGTTTCTTCTGGAGAAGCATTTGTTCTTTTCGCAGCTTCATGAATTAGATTATGAATTCTAGCAGGTTCGCCCAAAAATCCTTCTTGGCTAAGAGAGGCTGCCATGGAAACATTTTTCGCGGAAGCATTTCCGTTAAACGGATTTTCGCGAACACTCGTGCTAAAACCGTCAATAATTTGATCATTATAAGTAACAGCGATAAAAGCAGGATCTGTAATAAGCTGAATTTGAGGATATTCTTTTTGAATTCCTTTTCCCCAATCTGTTTTCATAAGTCTTGCCGCATCGTAACCACGATTTAATTCATGCAAATAATTCACACGGAAAGAGTTAGTGATTTTTACATGCAATGAGAATTTGTACATCCATTTACTTTCGGCGTTGTAAACTGTTCGAACAGATGAAGTTGGAGTATAATTCGGTCCCAATTGCCCTAAATCAAAAAGCAGTTTTTTAGCTTCCATTTCTTTCACTTCAGGAAGTTCCAATAAATAAGAAGCTTCCCAAGGATGAACAGGAACAACTTTAAAATCAGGATGTAAAGCCAGCAGTTCTTCGGTTTTTTTGCTGTTATATTTTAAAATTTCTTTTTTCAGATAATCCGTTGGAAGATCATCGGCAGCACTTTTTTCAATTACATTTTCAGGACGAATAAGAAAAAAATGCAACGGAAAATTCCCTCTAGTCTCAGGAGAATATTGTAACAATTCTTCTTTGGTAAAACCTTCTCTGCTTTTGGGCAACGGGTGTACACTATGTCCTAAAATTAAAGACTGTTCGGCCTCTATAAAACTCATTTCCGGACTATTGGCAGTGAAACCATTCTCTTTATGATGCTCAAGATATAAAGCCAAATTGTCAATACTGTTTTTCATGCGTTCCTGTGTTGAGCTCGCATCTGCATCGGGATATTCTTCTTTGGAATAAAGAGCCGCAAACTCAGTAAACTCCATTGGATTTATTTCTCTGAAGGTAGCTGTGGCAAGATCGCGAGATACAACTGGAAAAATGAAAGAATGTACTCCACTTTCGGAAAAATAGGCTAAAGGAGCAAAAACTTCTTGTCCGATAGAAGCAAAATCAAATCTCAAAAATGAAGAGTGGTTAATGGTTTGCATGAAATCAGCGAGGGCTGGATCATATTTAGGGATGCCTTCATAACGGCTCCAATTACTAAATTCCCTGCAATAACAATTCAGCAGAGACTTAAAGTTTATTTGTTCGGCAAGTTTTTGATAATTAGTTAAGTGTGTGGTATTCATTTCCTTTTTGTTTTATTTGGTTAAGAATATTTTTTATGTCACTCACTGCAGTCAGCGGGTTGAAAATGGTAAACTTTAAAAAGAATTCACCATCTACTTTTGTACTGGCTACTAAAACATCTCCGCTGAAAAAAAGTTTTTCTTTGATGTATTTATTGACTTCGCAAGAATTAGATTCAGCGGGACCGTCCAGATAACGGAACACTAAAACGCCCATATCAGAGTGACATAAAAGTTCAAAGTTTTCATCCGATTCAATAATTGATGCGGCCTGTTGCGCAGTATCAATTATAGTATCAGTGTATTGTCCCAGTTTTTCCCTGCCCAGATAACGGAGCGTGAACCACAATTTAAGAGCATCAAAACGACGGGTACTCTGAATAATCGATTTGTTGATTTGTGCTGGAAGCGAATCATAATCCTGTTCTTTCGGATTTAAATAATCTGCGTGATGCTTGATGATATTTAAATGCAGTTTGTTTTTTACAATAAATGCACTGCTGCTGATGGGCTGGAAAAAAGATTTGTGATAATCAATCGTTACAGAATCAGCTAGTTCAATTCCAGTTAAAAGATGCCTGTGAGTATCCGTCAATAGAAGTCCGCAACCATAAGCGGCATCTACATGAAGCCAAATATTGTGGCGTTTTGCTATGGCGGCAATGGGCTGAAGCGGATCAATATTTCCAAAATCTGTTGTGCCTGCAGTGGCCGTAATAGCAATCGGAATATTTCCTTTTTGAATTTCTAAAGCAATTGCTTTTTCCAATTTTTCAGGATCCATTCGATATCTTTCATCGACACCAACGTGAACAACAGCTTGTTCGCCCAATCCTAAAATCCAAGAGTTTTTGTGATTGCTGAAATGTGCTTTATCCGAAACAAAGACTCTAAATTTTGAAGCATCCGCAGGCAGTCCATCCAATTTGATATTCCATTTCTGATATTCCAAAGCATAATAATCTCTTGCCAGAAGCAATCCCATTAAGTTGCTTTGTGAACCTCCTGCTGTAAAAATTCCGTCACCATTTTGATAACCAATTTGTTGGCTTGTCCAGTCAATTAATTTTCTCTCGATAAAAGTACCTCCAGCACTTTGGTCGTACGTATCTTGAGAAGAATTAATGGCGCTTATTAAAACTTCTGCAGCAAGCGCCGGTATCACAACAGGGCAGTTTAAGTGTGCAATGTATTCAGGAAGATGATAAGCTGTAGCATGTTTGACGTAGATTTCATCGACTTCATCAAAAAGGCTCTGATAATCTGGAAGTGGCAAGTCAAGATTAATTGCCTCCACCATACGCTTCATTTCATCTGGTCTGATGCCAGTGAATGGTTTAGTATTATTTTTTAAAAAACTGCTGACTCTTTCTTGCGCCGATTTTACAGCAGCTCCATATTCTTTGTCTGAGTGCTGGCTGAAAATGTCTTTGAAAATTTCCGGTTCAGAAAATGAGGTTTTAGATTTTTGAATGGTATTTACCGTGTTGTTCATAATTTAAATTTTAGTTCAGTTAATAATTATTTAAAAAAGGAGACTTTTTTCGATAGAGGAGTTCTCTTTTTTTTTGAAATTTTTAAATCAGAAGGATAATATCCGAGATAGAGGAGACCAAGCGATTTTTCATTTTCTGCAAGACCAAACTGCGAGACATAATCTAGCGCAACTTGCTTTGTACTCCAGTAATTTCCAATATGGTATGCCGTGCAGGTTAAAGCAATATTTTGAACAGCTGAGGACACAGCAGCAATTTCCTCCCATTCGGGAAGGTTGATTTTGGTATTCCTTACCATGATAATGCCGATTAGGCAAGCCGCATTTAGAGGATAGTTTTTAAGATATTCCAGTTTTTCAATCTTAGCTTGCGTAGTAAGGTCAGGATAAGAATCTTTAAAATAATCTGCCATAAAAATCCCGTATTGTTCGAGATAGTTGTCTTTTAAAACAAGAAATCTCCATGGTTCGGTCATTTTATGGTTTGGCGCCCACAGCGCATTGGTCAGAATTTCATCTAATAACTTATCTGGAATTTCTTTTTTTATAAAATCGTCTGCATAGACACTTCTTCTGGCTCGGATGATTTTAGAAATTTTTTTCTGGCGATGAATGTCTTCTGACAGCTTGATTTCATTGGGTTTAGTAATAATATTCATATTTTTTTTAAAAATTATTTAAGAAAATTCTTTTTTTAAAATGCAAAACTAAATATATTTGTAAGTAGATTTTATTTAGAATGAATAAAAACAGTAGGAACAAATGTAGAAATTAATCTTTATAAAAAAAATAAAACAGTAAAAAATATATACGAAATTATTTACATTGCTAAAATGTATTTGATTGACGTTTTATTGTATAATGGTTGTTTTCAGTCGTTTGTGTTTTTTATTTATCCAAATTTTTATTAACTATAAAAGAAACTAAGAAATGAAATCACAGTCCATAATTGAAGATGAAATACCAGTTAGAGAAAAGTATACTTATCAAATTCCTACAAGTCCGCTGATCGTAGAAATCACGCCCCAAGAGAGAAACATTTTGTCTAATGTTGGAGCTCTTTTAGAGAAGGCATTTCGCTCCTATGAAAACCCAGATTACATAGCAGCGCTTCATCTTTATTCTTTCCAGTTGTTGCCTGAAAGAATAGCCAGGATATTAAGCCAGTTTGGAACAGACTTTTCGGCAGACCAATATGGAGCCATAGTTTTTAGGGGACTTCTGGAAGTGGATCAGGAATTTTTAGGGCCAACGCCGGCGAACTGGCAGAGTGCAGACTACTCCAAATTGAATAAATATGGCTTTATTTGTTCGTTGTTGCATGGAGCTGTGCCATCTAAACCTGTTCAATATTATGCGCAACGAAAGGGCGGCGGAATACTTCATGCAGTTATTCCAGATGAAAAGATGGCGGCAACGCAGACGGGATCAGGCTCAAAAACAGACTTATACGTTCATACAGAAGATGCGTTTCTCCTTCATCAGGCGGATTTTTTGAGCTTTTTGTATTTGCGAAATGAAGAAAGAGTTCCTTCGACACTTTATTCTGTGAGATCGCATGGTAAAATAAATGCTGTAATGGAAAAGCTTTTTGAACCCATTTACCAATGTCCAAAAGATGCCAATTATGGCGATGAAATTAATGACGGTCCGCTGGCTTCTGTTTTGTATGGAAATAAGGAATTGCCTTTTATAAGATTTGACGCCGCAGAACAAATTTTTAACGAAAAGGCTGGACAAACTCCTGAAGCTTTATATAACTTAACTGAATTCTGGAATGAAGCAAAAGAACTGATAAACAGCGAATATATTCCTGATTCGGGAGATGTTATTTTCGTTAATAATCATTTGTGTGCGCATGGAAGAAGCGCATTTACGGCAGGGCAGAGGGAAGAGAATGGTAAAATTGTCAAGTGTGAAAGAAGACAGATGCTTAGAATGATGAGTAAAACGAGTTTAATTCATATTAGAGCTATGACACAAACTAATGATCCATATTTTGTTATGGAAGAACATTTAGGGAAAGCTTTTGATTTGGATTAAAAGTTGTTCTAACTGAAAAGAGATATCAGATTATATTTGGTATCTCTTTTATTGGATTAAAATAATTGATTTCATTCATTGAAGATGCAGAAGTTGAAGAGTCGTTTTATTTTATATTTCTTCCTCAGTAGAAATTAAACAAAAAAAGAGGAAACGGCCTGTAAAGGTGTTTCCTCTTTTTTATTTTATTTTAAAAACTTTATTTACCGCTTGATGCCGTAATTTTTCCTAATTGAAGTCTAAAATCTGGTCTTTTTGCGTTGTAGATATCTACGAAAGTTTCTTTGTTATCAGTTTGTGAATACACATTAGAGAAAACACTATTTCCGTACCAGTTTTCTAAATCAGCGTTATCTTTGTTGTTTTCTGTAAAAATGTTACCAGTACATTGGTTGAAAAACATTTCTTCAAATTTGATTTTCTTTAGGTTGTCACCATTTACAACAGTTTGACTATCTAGTAAAACAGCTGGATTAAATCCTGAAACAACACTTCTTTTAAGTTCCAAAGAAGTATTATCAGCTACGTAGATTGCTTCTTTTACTAAACCAGACTGAATATCTGCTTTAATATTTTCACTATCGTTAAGCATAGTTAGGTTTGAAGCAGAAACGAAAGTAGATTTTCTAGTAAAATCAGTCTCGTTTTTCTTTTCGTAAGCTTTAACCTCTAGACATCTAGAACCATCTTTGTTACTTGATAAATAAGAAGATCTAACCGCTAAAGAGTTGAACAAACGGCATTGTGCCCCTTGAGTTATTTTAAAATCATCGTTGATTGATTTATAAGAAACTAGTTGAGAAGCGTTTAAGTCTCCACCATAAAAAGCAAATGAATCTCCGCCTGAGTAGCTCACCATAATATTTTCTAAAACGGTTTTATTTCCAGCTCCTGCAACAGTAAGTCCGTTAAAGCTATCTGCTCCTTTTACTTTTTTTCCTGCAAATTCAATTCTAACAAATTTTAGAACTCCAGAACTTGCCGCTGCATTGTTTCCTCCGTAAACGGTTAGGGCAGGATCAAGATCCATATTATAAGAGCCTACACCACCAAATTTATTAATAGGTGCATCTCCAAGAATTACAAGACCACCCCAGTCACCCGCTTTTTTCATACTAGCGTTTGATGTGAAAACGATAGGATCTGTCTCTTGTCCTTCTGCTATAATTTTCGCTCCTTTAGTAATAACAAGAGTTCCTTTGCTGGCAACATCTCCAATGATTACAGTTCCTGGATCAATTGTCAAGACAGCATTATTAGTAACATATACATTACCTTGAAGGATGTATACGTTTCTTTTCATCAGTTTAGTGTTTTCGGTAATATTTCCGGCAAGTATTTGATTAGCTTCTTTAGATTCAGCTTTTTGCGGCTTGAATTCTGTCCAGTTGTCTAACCAGTTTGTGTATCCGATAATTCCTTTTTCTTGCTGTGCGCTTACTCCTGCAGCGAACAGTAAGCAAATCATTAAAGTAATTTTTTTCATAGTTTGGGGCTATTAGTTATTACATGTTTTTTTTATACTTCTAAAAACGAAGTGTTAAGTTCTTTAGTATTGAAACGTCAGCTGGAGAAAAATATTTTATCACAACTGAAAGAAATTTTAAAATCTTGTTTTCTGAAGCACCTCTTACAAATTTAAGTAAAAATATTAGACTTTACGGGGCTTTGCTCAATATTTAACATTTGTTGAAGTTAAGATTGTCAAAAGAAGATTCTACGACGAAAGATTATGCATTCTAATTTAAGCACTAGGTTTTCTTATAGTTTGTTTTTCAATAAGATACAATTGTTTTTGGTGTTTCGAAATCAATAAAATCATCCTTCTTATTAATTTAACACAAAGTTAAATTAAGTTCTTAGGTATTTTTTGTCTGTTGCTTTTCATTTGTTTTTTTATTTAAACATGGAAAAAGATCTTTTGAAAATGACCGACGATGAACTTCAGAAATTAATTTTTGAAGGAAATGATGCTGCGTTTTCAATTATTTTTAATCGTTATTGGAAAAAGCTTTATACCTACGCTTTCAAGATTTATAAAGATGAAGCAGTTTGCGAAGATATCGTTCAGGAAATCTTTATAAGTTTTTGGAAAAACGCATCAAACACCGTGGTCTTAAACCTTGAGGCTTACCTTTTTAGAGCTGTAAAATATAAAATTGCCAATCAGATTCGGAACCTGAAATTTGATCAGCAGCATATTGAAGTTTTAGAAACAATTCCAGATCCACATCTCACTATAAATGATTTGGAATACCTTGATCTTGAGAAAAATATCAACGATCAGATCAATAAACTGACTCCGAAATGCCGAGAAGTTTTTTTACTAAGCAGAATAGAGCATTTTACAAATGCTGAAATTGCGGTAAAATTAAATTTGTCGATTCATACCGTAGAGAAACATATCAGCAATGCGCTGAAGCAGCTTCGCTCTAACAATATTTCGCATAATTACCTTCTTTTTTACTGGGCAGCATTCTTTTGTGTTAACTAAAAAACACGCGTTTTAAGAAAATGTTAAGCCTGCTCTTTCGACTACTTGTTCGATTCAAAAAATGTGACTTGTCTATAAAAGCATATTATTTTGAAAAAAGAAACCTTTCTGCTTCTGGCAGAAAAATACGAAAAAGGCACTTGCACGCCTGATGAAAAAATAGCTGTTGAAGCGTTTTTTGAAAAGATGCAGCAATCAGATTTAGAAAATAAAATTTCTGATGAAAAAGGTGATGCAATCCTAAATAAGATATTTTTAGAATTACAGGTTAAACCAAAGAAATATTCAATTCGAAAAGCGTTACGAATTGCAGCAATTTTAGTTGTCGCACTTTCAATCGCCTTTACTGCGGCGCAATTTGCTTTCAATCCTAAACAAATCACTCAGGTTACGGCCAAAGGAGAAAAGAAAGAAATTTTTCTTGAAGACGGAAGTGTTATTGTTTTAAACTCCAACAGCAGTGTTACTTATCCTGAAGAATTTCAAACTACAAGAAATATTGAATTGGTCGGACAGGCGTATTTTAAAGTATTTAGAGACGTAAAGCGACCGTTTACTGTACAAACTCATGATGTGAAAGTCAGGGTTTTAGGAACTTCATTCGACATCAATTCATACCATCACCACGATACAAAAGTGAGCGTTATTACTGGAAAAGTAGAAGTGACTTCGCCAACCGGACAAAAAGTGCAGATTACCAAAAACCAGCAAGCCGATCTGATTAAAAATTCTGATTTACAGATTTCTAAAGAAAACAGCGACGATAAAATCGCTTGGATCAGTAATACGATTATCCTTAAAAACACCAAACTTTCTGAAACAGTTAAAATCATAGAAAATTGGTACAATGTAAATATTGAGATCCAAGATCAGGAACTTAATGATTTAACGATTTCTGGAAAATTTAAAGATGAAAAATTAGAAAATGTACTAGAAAGTATCGCTTATCTGAAACAGCTGCAAATAAATTACACAACTAAAAACCAAATTATTATAAGAAAAAAGACCAAATAAAAACACACAACAAAAAAACAAAACCCGTCTCCGGTGCAACGGAAACGGGCGATTTAAAACAGACTAAAAAATAAAATTTATAGCCTAATAGTAATGAATACGAAACTACAATTTTTTTTCAATAAGTATATTAAGATGAAAAATCTTTGCTTACTGATCTTATTAATTTTTTCATTTAACGGATTTGCCAAAGGACAATCTGCTAAAGACGTGCAAATAAGCCTGAATTTAAAAGATGCAACAATCACTGAATTTTTTAAAGCAGTAGAACAGAAAACAAATTTTACTTTTGTTTTTGATGAAAAAATAACGGGAACTTCACAGCGTATTTCAATTTATGCTGAAAAAGAAAGTATTGACGGAGTGCTGACAAAAATTGCAGCAAAAACTGGATTGTCTTTTAGAAAACTCAACAATACGATCACCGTTACGCACAATCTGCGCGCACAAATGAACGTTCGCGGAAAAGTCCTTGACGAGAGCGGTATGCCGATGCCGGGAGTTACCATTCTTGAAAAAGGCACAAAAACGTCTACAATGACCGACATGGAAGGGAATTTCAGCTTTGCTGTAAGTTCTTCGGCTGTGTTAGTGGTTACGTATATGGGATATAACACTCAGGAAGTTGCCGCAAGCTCCAGTCCGCTTACTATTATGATGAAACCAAGTACGAGCGAATTGAACGAAGTTGTAGTTACTGCATTAGGAATTAAAAGAGAAGAAAAACGATTAGGATTTTCTCAGCAGACTATTAAATCTGAAAATTTATCGCAAGGGAGACCGAATAATTGGTCGTCTGGACTTAAAGGAAAAGTCGCAGGTTTGAGTATCACTTCTACAGGTTCTGGACCTTTAAATTCACAGCAGATTACCCTTAGAGGAAACCGTTCGTTGAGTCCGAAAGGAAATTATGCGCTTATTGTGGTAGACGGAGTTCCGGTAAATGCCGAAATGACAACATCTGGTTCTACAAGTGCGTACATGGGTGAAGATTCTCCAATTGATTACGGAAACGGAATTTCAGATCTTAATTTGGATGATATTGATGCGGTTACGGTTCTTAAAGGTGCGGGTGCAACTGCGCTTTACGGAAGCCGTGCAGCAAACGGAGCTTTGATTATTACAACAAAATCAGGAAAGAAAAATAAAGGTTTAGGAATTTCTTTTAATACAGGAGCAACTTTCGACGTCATCCAGAGATGGCCAGATTTTCAATACAGTTACGGTCAGGGAACAGGAAATTCGCCAGATGCAAATGGAAATCAATATTATTCGTATGGAAATTCTGCTGATGGAACTTCAACAAGCGGAACCAGCAGTGCTTGGGGACCTGCTTTTACCGGACAGAATTTTTACCAGTACGATCCTGCTGTAGAAGGCCAGTCTGCGCAAAGAACGCCGTGGCAGTCTTATAGAGATAACCGTAAAGATTTTTGCAGAACTGGAGTGACTTTAAACAATAATATTTCTATTCAGGGTGGTGACAATAAAGGATCGATGCGTCTTTCGTTAGGAAACCAAAAGAATGAATGGATTATGCCAAACACTGGTTTTGACAGAGTTACGGCAGCGGTTAACGCAAATTATCAGGTTTCTGATAAAATTAAATTAGGAACAGCTATCAACTATAACACAAGAAATAGTGACAACCTTCCTTCAACGGGATACAACAATGGTTCGATTGCTTATTTCATGATTTTCCAGCAGCCGAATATCGATTTGAATTGGTACCGTCCGATTTGGGAAAAAGGGAAAGAGCAGATTCAGCAGCTGCATCCTTTTAGTTCATTCATCGACAATCCGTATTTAATAGCTTATGAAGCGTTGAATACTTTAGACAGTGACCAGATTGTAGGAAATATTTTTGCGAATATTACTCTTTCTCCAAATTTAGATTTGATGCTGCGTTCTTCGATGAATACTTATAATCAGACCAGAGAACAGAAAAGACCGTATAGCATCAACAGGTATGCGAAAGGATTTTATGAAAGACAAGATGTTTTTAAACAAGAAATCAATTCCGATTTTTTACTTTCTTATAAAAAAGATTTTGGTGATAAATTCTCGCTTTCTGCTTCAGCTGGAGGAAACGCGATGAGTTACAAATACAGAAGAACTGAAGCTGAAGTAACAGGTTTGGTCGTTCCGGGAGTGTATAAATTGTCAAATGGTTCGAGCGCGCCGATTTTAACTTTGGGAGATGCGTACAAGAAAATGAACAGTTTGTACGGCTTAATTTCAATGTCGTACCGCGATATGCTTTTTGTTGACGTTACGGGAAGAAACGACTGGACAAGCACGCTTCCTGTAGAAAACAACTCATTCTTTTATCCGTCGATCAACACGAGTGCGGTGTTTTCTGAAATGTTTTCGCTTCCAAAATCTATTGATTTCTTAAAATACCGACTTTCTTTTGCTCAGGTAGGAAACGATACAGAGCCTTATAAAACGCAGAAATACTACGGACAAAGTGCTTTTCCAAGTTCTGCACAGACTTTGACAGTTTTGTATAATGATCATTTTAAGCCTGAAATTACAACGAGTTTTGAAACCGGTTTTGAAATCAGAATGCTTAAAAACCGACTTACAGCTGATGCAACCGTGTATGAAAGTGTAACTAAAAACCAGATTATCGATATTCCGATGGATTTCTCAACAGGTTACAGCGGAGCGGTTTTAAACGGAGGAAAAGTGAGAAACCGCGGAATCGAACTTACCCTTGGCGGAAAAATTATTGATGGTGAAAAATTCAAATGGAATTCGACTGTAAACTGGTCTCGCAACTGGAATAAAGTAATGGAATTGCCAGAAGGAATAGACGGTCAGCAGATAATTGGTACGGGAGGAACAGCTTCTATTATCGCAAAAGTAGGCGGAACAACAAGTGCCATTTACGGATTCGGATTTGTACGATCTCCTGATGGTCAGATTGTTTATGATAATGCAGGACTTCCAGCGTATCCAGAAGAAATTCAATATATCGGTGATGCAAGTCCGAAGTGGAAAGCAGGTTTTACAAATGGATTTACCATTGGAAATTTCACAATGAATGTCACTATTGACGGTCAGTACGGCGGAATTATTTATTCGCAGACACACCACAAACTTTCTGAACAAGGAAAATTAAATTCGAATAATATCGGAAGAGCAGAAGGCTACATCATTGGAGACGGTGTTGTTCAAAATGCCGACGGAACGTATTCTCCAAACACTAAAAAAGTGGTAACCGCGGACTGGTACGTTCGTTATTACCGAAGAGCCAATATCGAATCGAATTCTTTTGATGCTTCTTTCGGAAAACTGCGTGAAATCAGTCTTCAATACAATATGCCAAAAAAATGGCTTAAGAATTCTGGGTTGCAGTCGGTTCAGTTTTCAATTTTCGGAAGAGATTTAGCTACCGTTTCAGATTTCCCAATTTATGACCCGGAAACAGCGGCATTAAATGGAGATACCATTTTACCAGGTATCGAAATGGGGCAGATGCCTTCTCCAGCAACTTACGGTTTCAATTTAAGTTTGACTTTATAATAAGACAATGAAAAAGATAAAAATTACAGCAATAATCCTATTACTTTCAGGAATGAGTATTTCTTGTTCGGGAGGTTTTGAAGAACTAAACGAGAACCCAAACCTGATCACAGAAATAAGTCCGGGCACCTTATTGAACCCTATTATTTATGGAGTTGCTTCGCAAAATGCAACACAGAGTGTCGATGTGACTTTCAATTTAATGCAGGTTTCGCTTCCTTTTCCAAGTATTACAGGAGGTCTGCATCGTTATGATGTGAGCAACAATATTGGTAATTCAGCTTGGAATAATTATTACAAATGGCTGTCTAACATCAGAGAAATGCGCATGGTGGCAGTAAAAGCTGGAGATGTCAATTATGAAGCAGTTGCATTAACGCTAAATGCTTTGGTTTACGCTAATCTTACCGATCTTTTTGGGCCTATCCCGATGACGGAAGCAGTTCGAGGAGAAGACGGGATTTTATATCCAAAATACGATAAACAAGAGTTTATTTACGAAACCCTTTTAGCGGATTTAGAAAGAGCCAATACACTTTACGACACCAGTAAAGCCATGATTTATACCGAAGATATTTTGTTTCAAAATAATGTTTTGAAGTGGAAGAAATTCACTAATTCATTAAAAATGAGACTGCTTTTAAGAGTTTCAAACAGAACAGAAACGGGCGCTTTTCAGAAATTGGCTTATATGGCAGATCACCCAGAAATTTACCCGGTTTTTACCAGTACAGCTGAAAGCGCAATTTTGAAAGTAACGGGAGTTTCGCCAAATGTTTCGCCTTGGGGAAGGCCTCAAGATTTTAACTTGAGCGTCAAAATGGCTTCTTTTTTTATTGACAATTTAAATACGCTTGAAGATCCGAGGAGAGCGATAATTGCAACGGGCGCGACAGCTTTGGTAACAAACGCGCCAATCGGATTTAAAGGAATTGACAGCGGATATGCAGGTTCAGATTCGCAGTTTAAATACAATGCATCCACACTTTTGAATGTGCAGGCACAAAACCCAATGCAGATTTTAATCCTGACGTATGCTGAAGTTGAATTTATCAAAGCAGAATTGGCTCAGAGAGGACTCATTGCAGACGCGGCAGGACATTACGAAAAAGGCGTTAGAGCGGGAATCGAGCAATTGAAAGCAACGGTTCCTGCAAATTATTTCAGTAAACCAGAAGCGCAGTACAACGGAACTTTAGAGCGAATCATGCTTCAAAAATACTACGCTTTGTATTTTACAGATTACCAGCAATGGTTTGAATACCGCAGAACTGGATTTCCAGTATTGCCAAAAACAACCGCGATGCTGAATGACGGAATCATGCCGTCAAGATTCACTTATCCAGATAATCAGCAGATTAAAAATAACGAAAACTATCTGGAAGCAGTTGAAATGGTTGGAGGTGATAATATTAATACCAAAGTTTGGTGGGATAAATAATTTTAAAAATGAAAAAGACATTTATATATAGTGCCATGCTGTTCTGCGGCGTTGTAACAGCTCAGACAATCGTAAAAGGAGTTGTTTTTGAAGATTTAAATCAGAACAGTAAAAGGGAAAAAAAAGAAAAAGGAATCGCAAATGTAGCCGTTACAAATGGCTGTGAAGTAGTTTTGACAGATAAAAAAGGAAACTACGAACTTCCGTTAAAAGATGACGCCATTATTGCGGTAATAAAACCTTCTGACTATAAGATTTTGGTAAATAAGGACAATTTGCCTCAGTTTTTTTACAATCACAAACCATCAGGTTCGCCAAAAGGGAAGTTTGAAGGAGTGGCTCCGACAGGAAAACTTCCAGAATCTGTAGATTTCGGATTAATTTCTCAAAAAGAAACAGCCGATTTTACAGCGCTAGTTTTTGGAGATCCGCAGCCGTATACGCTGGAAGAAGTCGATTTTTTTACAAGAGGAATTGTTTCTGAAGTAGAAGGAATCAAAAACATTCCATTCGGATTAAGTATGGGCGATTTGGTTGGAAATGACCTGAGTTTGTTTAATCCGTACATTCAGGCAGTGAAAAAAGTTGGAATTCCGTGGTACAATCTTCTCGGAAATCACGATTTAAATTTTGATGCTAAAGCAGATAATTTAGCAGACGAAACGTACGAAGCTCATTTTGGTCCAGCCAATTACGCTTTCAATTACGGAAAAGTACATTTTATTATTTTGGATGACGTTTTGTACCCAGATCCGAGAGATTACGAAGGCTATTGGGGCGGTTTTACTGAGGAGCAAATGCAGTTTATAGAAAATGATTTGAAAGTAGTTCCAAAAGATAATTTGATTGTAATGGCTTTCCATATTCCGATTAGTGAGCCAGATCCAAAAGACGATTCGTTTAGAGATGAAGACCGTCAGAAGTTATTTGAATTATTGAAAGATTTTCCGAATACACTTTCACTTTCGGCGCATACGCATTTGCAGAGACAAGATTTTTTCGAAAAGAAAGACGGATGGTTACAAGAAACACCTCATCATCATTACAACATCGGAACCACTTCTGGTGACTGGTATTCTGGAAAATTAGACGAAAAGGGAATTCCAATTTCTGTTATGCGAGACGGAACGCCAAAAGGCTATGCTTTTATTCACTTTAATGGAAATAAATATACGGTAGATTACAAAGTGGCCGGAAAACCAGACGATTATCAAATCAAAGTTTTTGCTCCAAAAGTAGTCGCAAAAGGAAAGCGTACCAAATCGGGCGTGTTTGCCAATTTCTTCATGGGAAGCAAAAAAGACAAAGTGGTTTACCGTGTAGATCAAGGCGAATGGAAAGAAATGGAATATGTTGAAGTTCAAGATCCATCGTATGTAGAATTGGTTTACGAATGGGAATTGTCGGAAGTTTTAATGCCAGGAAAACGTTCATCAGATCCTGAAAAGAGTACGCATGTTTGGAGAGGAAATATTCCGTCTGATCTTGCTATCGGAGAACATAAAATTGAAATTAAAGCAACAGATATGTTTGGAAAAACGCACACTGCAAATACAAGTTACCGAATAGATAAAGTAAAATAATTGATTTTATAAAATGATAAAAATCAAAAAGATAAGCTGTTTTTTAATAGCAGTTTTAACGATTTATTCTTGTGGAAGTCAGAAAGCCATAACTTCAAAAATTGAAGTACAAGGTCATCGTGGCGATAGAGGGAATTTTTCAGAGAATTCAATTCCTGCTTTTCTAAGCGCTGCAAAAAAAGGTGTTGATGTTTTGGAACTTGATGTTGTGATTTCTAAAGATCAAAAAGTTGTCGTTTCGCACGAGGCTTTTATGTCTTCGCAATATATGTCTGATTTTGCAGGGAATGCAATTACGAAGGATAAAGAAAAGAGCTTTAATCTTTATGAAATGACTTACGATAGTATCAAGAAGTTTGACGGAGGTTCGAGAGGCAATGCTAATTTTCCGATGCAGCAAAAGCAAAAAACATATAAACCGCTACTTTCAGAAGTGATCGATACTATAGAGAATTTTATCAAAAAGAATAACCTTAAAGCTGTTCGATATAATATTGAAATCAAATCTGAAAAATCAGATTACGGCAAAGGACAACCACAGCCAGAAGTTTTTGTTGAAATGGTAATGAAAGTCATTAAAGAAAAAGGTATCGGACAAAAGATAAATATTCAATCTTTTGATCCGACGGTATTAAATGTGATGCATAAAAAATTTCCAAAAACAAAAATCGCATATTTGGTTGGAGAAGGAGCCATCGCTAAAAATCTATCACTGCTTGACTTTAAACCAGAAATTTATAGTCCGCATTATAAACTCTTAAACAAAGCGGCGGTAGATTCTTTGAGAATTTTAAAAATGAAAATTATTCCTTGGACTGTTAATGATAATGTTGCAATCGACAATATGATTCAGCTTCGGGTTGATGGAATTATTACCGATTATCCAGAAAGAGTTTTGGGTAAAAGATAACTTGTGTTTTAATTGTTTTTTTTTAGAATAGGCCTTCAGTTTTATTGAAGGCCTATTTGTTTTTTAAAGCAGAGTAAAATTTTAAAATTATATCTTGGTACAGAAACTTCGGGAGAAGGGCGTAAAGGGCTTCGATTCCGCTCAGCCTGACAAAGAAGAAAAAAAACTTTAAACTAGAAACCTGAAACTCACTATCTGATTCTTGTAAAATTCAAATCGCCATTTTGGGTTGTAATATTCAAATGAGAGTGATCTAATTGGTATTTTCCTTTTAAATAGTTTTTTGTTTTACTTAAGCTATCGGTTGATTTTAAAAGCAAAGAGTCTTTTGTAAAGGAATATTCTCCATTTGCAATGTTTTTTGACTCGCCAAGTTTGTTAATCTGAAAACTGCTCATTGATTCAAAGTGAAAGCGTTCTTTGGTTTGGAGATTTTCCCAAGTTCCATAAAATTTATCTTCTTTCATGTATTCTTCTTTCATATTAGTAAACATGACAAAAAAGGCAATAAATACGGCTGGAATATAAACGAATTTAACGATACTGATTTTATTGATCCAATTAGGTCTGTCGCTGTTTTGAAACAACGGCGGTTCTTGTATAAAATATTTCAGTAAAGCTTTATAATCAGAAAATAAGACAAACAGTGCCATCAAGGTTAATGTAATCGCTACTTCTTTTGCATGAATGTCGTAGGCAAAGTCCGTTAGCAGAATATTGATCATAAAAGTGAGGAATATAATGATTCCGATTCTAGTAGTTTTTCTAAAAAATAGGAGAAGAGCGCTTGCAATTTGCGTAATAGCGATTACGAGTCCGTACCAATAACAGTAGCCATAATAATACCAAGTAAGTCTAAAACCATCTAAAGAACCGATAGGCATATCGTAAACGCTTGGCTGTGATACAAACTGGGTTTTTAATATTTTAGCATAAGCATACATAATTATTATGGTAGCCAGAGCATATCGACACAATGTGTGCAGGAAAAGATGAATTTTTTGCCAGTTCATTTTTTTTTTTTTGGATTTTAAGGTTTACATTTTTGATAAAAGTAAATGATCCCAAAAGCCTAGAATTGTACAAATGGAAACTGTTTAAACAAACAGCCAAATATTTTCTTTCTCCGTATCTATATTTTTAAAAAACAATTGCGGATTCCTGTCGGTTAGCTCTTTAAAATTCCGAATAAAATGAGATTGATCATAGAAATCATGCTGTGATAATTCCGAAAAATTTCTGCTTTCTTTCTGTTTTATGATGGAGTTTCTAAAACGGTGTATTTTTCGATATTCTGAAAGCGGTTTACCAATATGTTTGGTGAAAATTTTATTCAAATATTGCCTGCTTATCTGATGTTTAATAGCGATTTCCTCAATCTTTGCATCCGTTTCAATATCAGAAAGTATTTTTTCCATTAAAGAAAAATCTTTGACTTGTAATTTTGAAAGCAAATAATTTTCAAGCTCCTGAATTTGTCTATCTCTTGTTAAACCGAAAATTTCGATCATTTTAGCATTAAAGTCAGGCATAAACGTAAAATCCAAAACAGTGCTTTCTGAAAAAATTCTTTTTGAATCTTCTAGAAAGTGGCTTATTCCTAAAGGTTTAAAATAAATGGTAACTTCATTGATAAGCTCTTTATAATGAATTTTCATAGGCTTCGTATAACGAGAAACCACACACGTCATGATGTTTTTAGTCGGCGAAGATTTTATTATGACTTCATTCTCTTGTACCTCAACATCAAGATCTTCATTGGTAGTTAAAATGCAAAAATTATTAGGGAAAGTCAGATATTGTATGGGTGGCAAATTTTTATCTTTTGAAATAAAGTAATATCCTTCAATATATTTTTTTAAGATTTTATCTTTTGGCTTATAAAAATCCAGATTCATTTTGTGGTATTTGAGGTAATTTTAAAAACTAAAATAGTAAATAAAAGTTTATATAACTCTTGCCAATTTATTTTTTGAAAATCATTTTTCTAGTTCACAAGATATATTTTCCAAGATAAAAATTCTAACTATCTCAATCAATTATAATTATTGTGTTAGTTAACAATTTTAAGACTTTGGATTTACAGTATTTGTAAAATGCATGAAATCATTATGTTGCATTTTAACGGTTAAGGGTTCATTTTGTAATTTCTGGTTTCAAATTATAAACTGAAACCATTTCAAGAGATTCAAAAAAAGAGATTACCGTTTTTCATTTTAATTTTAAATATTATTTCGACCAATATTTATATCGAAATATTGAAAATGAATCTATAAGGTAAAATACAGTATTAATTTAAATACAATCAAACCTATGGCCGTTATTCCTGACGAATTGTATAATGTTAAATTTGCAGCATACTTTGATTCTATGAAAGAATTGTACATTCTAGACGAAAAATTTAAAGTTATGTGCGACGCTTATTGTATAAGTACTGCTAAAACAGAACTTTATAAAGATAAAAGCGATAAAAATTATCGACGTAAACTGAAGTTTGAAAATCTGTCTAGGGAATTGGAAGAAGAAATACTGTTTTACATTATGAGAAATAGGTAATTCTTTGCGGTAAAATTTTCAACGTATTTCAGAAAGAGCTGTTTGCGATACGATTTTCCATTGTTCCATTTTCTCTGCTGTTGTTAAGCCTGCATTTAATCCGCTGGTCGAAGGTAAAGTCATGTAAGTAATGCCTTCTTGCGGTACAGTATGTTTCTGGAAGTATTTTGCAGCAGCTTTGCTTTCAAAAAAGACATATTTGATATTCGGATATTGTTTATGCAGACTTTCAAAATCGTTTATCGTTTCTTCGGTAATTTTAGCGTCGCTGCTTCCTTCTCTTCTACAGCTTTGTAAAACATTCCAAAGACCAATGTTGTATTTTTTAACCAGCGCTTTACGATCTTCATACGAGGTGCTAAATTCTTCTTCAAAAATAGAAAACATAATTTTCCAAAACAGGTTTCCTCTATTGGCATAATATTGCTGATTGGCAATCGACTGTTCGCCCGCCATTGTTCCCATAATTAGGATAACGGTAGAATTGTCAATTAGTGGTTGAAGGGCTTTTTTGAGCATGGTTTTGTTTTTCTTCTTTCTTAGAAATGTAAAATTACCGATAAAGATTTAAACAACTCTCAAACTCAAAGAGTTCAACTGAAAAGCTGCGCAAATGTCTCTGACTTTGCGCAGTTTATGATCTTATTTAAATATAAATATCTCTCAAAAGTCTCTGCCTTTTTATAATTAACGCTTAATTATATAAGAAAAATCTTTATTTTTGAATAAAAAAAATCAAAATGAAAGAAGGGTATATTATTCGGGATCAAAAACTGCCACATTTTATTACACCAACAGTTATAGATTGGATAGATATTTTTACGCGTCAATGTTATCGTGATATCGTCATCGAATCTTTAGATTATTGCATCAAAAACAAAGGAATGATTTTATACGGCTATGTGATTATGAGCAATCATATGCATTTAATAGTACAATCTGAAAATGGAAAGTTGTCTGATCTAATACGAGATTTTAAAAAGTTTATGGCAAAAAATATTTTAGATAAAATAGAAAATAGTCCCGAAAGCAGAAAAGAATGGATGCTTAAACGTTTCGAACTTGCAGCACAAAGTCATCAGCGAAACAAAAAGTATCAATTTTGGCAATATGGGAATCACGCAGAGGAAATCTATTCAACAGAATTTATGTGGTCAAAGCTACATTATATACATTTGAATCCCGTTAGAGCTGGATTAGTGGAAAAAGCATCAGATTATATTTATTCTAGCGCAGGCAATTATATAAATGATTCAGGTTTATTAGAAATTGAGAAAGCTGATAATCCAATAGTAAATGTATTACATTCGAAATCAATGAATTTCTATAATTTGTATTAGATTGAGTTATAAAGTCGGAGACTTTTAGAAAGTTTAAGTACATAAGAAGAACTGTAAGTAGCGCAAAGTCGGAGACATTTGCGCAGCCGGGTAAAAATTTTAACTTTGATTAACAATGGAACTGGAAAAATAAAAGTCTCATTTTTGATTCCGAAGGCAGGAAAAAGAAAGTCCAAATTTCTTATGGGCCTTATTACTCAGAAAAGCACTTGGAGTATTGGCTGAGATAAATACTTGTTGTAATTATTGTTTAGAATTAATTGCTTTTCCGCTGGCGCGAGCGTCCCGCTCGTGAACCCAATTAAAAAGAAGCCATTCCATAACAGTTTGGCTTCTTTTTGTTTGAGCTAATATTTTTATAAATAGTAAGCTAATAATTTGTCTTAAACTACCGAACAAGAACTTTTAGTCTCTTTAGTCAAAGGTTTCAGTCCAAGGTTTTGGAACATTTGCATGTCTTCAGATAATCCTGGGTTTGGTGTTACCAATAAGGTTTCGCGTTCTCCTGTAAAAATCGAGTTGGCCCCTGCCATGAAACACCAAGCTTGCTCTTCTTCGGTCATTTCAATGCGTCCGGCACTCAAACGAACAACAGACGCCGGCATAATAATACGTGCTGTGGCAATCATTCGAACCATATCCCAAATCGGTACTTTTGGATTATTTTCTAATGGCGTTCCTTTGACTCTCGCTAAAGCATTGACAGGAACAGATTCTGGATGAACGGGCATTGTTGCTAAAGTTGCCAGCATAGAAACGCGATCTGCTGAGGTTTCTCCCAAGCCAATAATTCCGCCAGAACAAACCGTAATACCTGCTTTTCTAACATTATTGATAGTATCAAGACGCTGATCAAACTTACGTGTGCTGATAATTTCGTCATAATAACTTTCAGAAGTATCCAAATTGTGATTGTACGCATATAAACCTGCTTCCTGAAGGCGTGTCGCTTGCTCTTCTGTAAGCATCCCGAGCGTGCAGCAAACTTCTAAACCGAGATCGTTAACGCCTTTTACCATTTCAATAATACGATCAAAGTCCTTGTTATCACGAACTTCGCGCCAAGCTGCAGCCATACAAAATCGGGAAGAGCCGCCGTCTTTGGCTTTTTGTGCATGCTCCAGTACTTTTTCTGTTGGTAATAGCGACTGAACTTTTATATCAGTGTGATAACGTGCCGCCTGTCCGCAGTACGAGCAATCTTCTGGACAGCCGCCTGTTTTTACAGAAAGTAAGGTACATACTTGTATTTCTGAAGGTTTATGCCAGTTGCGATGTACAGTTGCAGCCTGAAAAACCAATTCTAATAAAGGCTGATCATAAATGGCCTGAATTTCTTCTCTGCTCCAGTCGTGTCTTATTTGTTCGTTCATTTTTTATTTGATGCTTTATGATTTTTGATCAAATGTATTGTTTTACTGTATCATCAAAATGTACCACTTTTTATATTATGGGTGGTCCGGTTAGTACTAACAAATCATTCTTTATTCAAAAAATAAAAATTATAGCAGCTATTGGTAAAACATTTTGAGATTCAATTCGAAATAAGATAGGAGCGGAAAGATAAATCTTGAAAGCTTTTAATCGATTATGTGATGCTGATTAACGTTTGTTAAGTAAACTTTAACGTTTAATGTTGTTATATTCAGATATTTATAATATCTTTAACTTGTAATATGGGAATTGTATAAAACTTTGTGCATAATTTTGCAACATCAAATTGTCAACAACCCCAAATTATCATTATTAACTTAACTATCTGCTTGGTATGAGAATATTTTTAGTGGCACTGCTTATTTCCTTGAGTTCTTTCACAACGATGAATGTAAGAGAAGACGACGAAATATTAAGCGAACTTGAATTTGCGAGACTTACAGAACATGTAAATGAAATCAAGACTTTTACAACGACGAATAGCAAGTATAACAAGAAAATTGCTTTTCTAGTTGATATGAAAATTAAATCAGGAAAAAACCGTTTTTTTGTTTACGACTTAGAAAACAACCAAATTCTAGAGCAAGGATTGGTGGCTCATGGTTCTGGTTCTGAAACAGGTATAAAAGGTGATATTCTACAATTCAGTAATGTTCCGAATTCTAATTGCACGTCTCTTGGAAGATATTCAGTAGAAAAACCATACAAAGGAGTTTTCGGAAAAGCTTTCAGACTTGCAGGATTAGATGAAAGTAACAATAATGCCATGAAACGTGCGATTGTATTACATCATTACAGAGAAGTTCCTCAGGATGAGCAAGGTTACTACATTATCAATAGCCACGGCTGCCCGATGGTTAACGAAGCTTTCTTTAAAAAACTTGAAAAATACATAGAAAGTTCAAATTCAAAAATCTTATTGTCTGTTTATTATTAATTTAATTACGGAACAATTGGTTTGGATTGACTTCAAAAATTCAGCTGATATTAAACAGTATAAATAAATTGAAAAGAGGACTAAGGTTCTCTTTTTTTTATCCTAACTAGAAAATGTTTGCAGATTAAAAAATATCAATATATTTGCGTATCAGATCAAACAAATAAAAAACATCATTAACATCGCTTCAATTAATATCATTATTATCATTCGATAGTAGCGAAGGGATGTTATATAAATAAGTAAAATATACAATTTAGAAACCTCCCCGCAACGGGAGGTTTTTTTGTTTACAGCAATTATGAAAAATTCAATTCAGAATAGCATCATTATATCAATTATCATTATTCGTATCACATGACGAGTCAGGATTCTATTGTCTATTCACAAGCCTTTCTCCGTCAAAAAATGAGAAGGGCTTTTTTATTTCCCATTAACCTATAAAAAGCATCCATAAAAATCAAACAATGAAAAACGAATTTGCCCTTACCATCTATTCTGAAGACCAGCTAAGATTAATTACTAAACTGAGTTCAATGTTCATAAGAAAACAAATAGCCGTTTTGAGTCTCAATATGTCTAGTTGCGAAATTGATAAAATCTACAGACATACGATTGTGGTAAATGAAACGTTGGAAACAGTCATAAATTTAACAGCACAGATCGAGAAAATTATAGAGGTTTTTAAATGCTATTATTCTTTAAATGAGGAAATTGTTTCAAGACAGATTGCATTGTTTAAAATCCCGACCGCTCTATTTATGACTGATTCGAAGTTGGAAAATTTATTTCGTGAAAATGATTTCAAAGTTTCAGAAATTCAAAAAGAATTCACCATTTTAGAAGCTGTAGGAACAGATCAAGAAATAAGAGTTCTGACCGAAAAATTAAATCAATTCGGATTAATAGAATTTATAAAGAGTTCTAGAATTGCTCTTTTCAAATCTAGCGAAGGCTTTTGTATAGAAAATTAAAAAAAGCCATTGTAAAGAAGTTGTTTTTTCTATGATATTTCTTATTTTTAATAGTCTAAGTTGCAAAAGAAAAAAATATGATTTTAGGAACAAAACGTTTATTCTCTTTTTTACTCTTAATGTCGGTAGTAATGATGATGCCTTGTAAGCTTGAAGCACAGCTTTTAGGCGGAGCAAAAACTACTACTGAAGAACCTGAAAAAATTCCAGATGACTCATTAGGAAGAAGAACACCGCAAGGAACCGTCAACGGATTCATTAAAGCAATCGGTGATCAGAATTATCTGCGTGCGAGCCAGTATTTTATGCTTAGCAAACGTTCCTATCGCAAAACATCCGAAAGAATACGAATAGCCAAAACTTTTCAGCAGCTTTTAGATCAGGGAGGGAATTTTTCGCCATCATCCATCATCAGTAATAAAGAATTAGGACGTATAGATGACGATCTGGCAACGGGTGTAGATTTGGTTGGAAATATTTCTACAGATAAAATAAATATACAGCTTTATCTTGAAAATCAGTCAGATGACAGTGAGCCTGCTTTATGGCTTTTTTCTGCAGAAACAATCGAAGCAATTTTGGCGGCAGATATTAGTGGAGAAAAAACTTTTCTAGACAAAATATTGCCGAAAGCTTTAAAAGAAAGGAAATTAGGAAATGTTCCTATTGGGCATTGGGGAGTAGTCGTTGTAATGACAGTTATCACATATTTGCTTTCTAGATTATTAATTTTCGTTTTTATATTTCTGCTTCAAAAAGTATGGAAAAAGGCAGATAGCGAGAAAGGGAATGCTGTTATAGAGGCTTTTACGCTCCCGGTTCAAATGTATCTGACGGTGATTTTATTTGTGGCCCTTACACAGCGCATGGGAATTTCTATTATTGTTCGTCAGCGATTTAGCATCATCATAATTACGATCGGAATTCTCGCTTTTTTAATTCTGCTTTGGAGAATGACCGATTTTGTAAGCATGTTTACCAGAAGCAGAATGACCAGTCGCGGGCGTATTTCTGCAGTATCTGCGGTATTGTTTCTAAGCCGTACGATGAAAGCTGCAATTGTCGTTATTGGAATTATTGCCATTTTAGGAATTATTGGAGTAGACGTTACAGCTGGACTTGCCGCACTAGGAATCGGGGGAATTGCTTTGGCTCTGGGAGCACAAAAAACAATAGAAAATTTTGTGGGAAGTGTGAGTCTTATTGCCGATCAGCCGTTGCGCGTTGGCGATTACTGCCGAATTGATGATATAAAAGGAACAGTAGAATCCATCGGAATGCGTTCTACCACGCTCCGTACTGCGGCGAGAACTATTGTAACCATTCCGAATGGTCAGCTTTCGGCTAGTAAAATAGAAAATTTTGCGCATCGTGACCGTTTTATATTCAACCCGATTTTTGGTTTTAGAATGGAAACCAGTCCCGATCAGATGCGCTATTTGCTTGTCGAATTAAAATCGTTGCTGCTTGCGCATCCTGCTGTTTTAAATTCGCCACCGATAGTGCGCTTTACAGGCATTACTGCCGATGCTTTAAAAGTAGAAATTACAGCATATATTGAAGCCATTAATTTTGAAACGTCTCAGGAAGTTCAAGAAGATCTTTTATTGCGAATGTTAGACATCATAGAAAAAAGCGGAACTTCTCTGGCATATCCTTCACAAACGCTTTATATGACTAGAGACATTCCAATTTCTAATGAAAAAGCGGATGAAGTTTCTAAAACGGTTCAAAAATGGAAAGAAAATAACGAACTGCAATTGCCTAAATTCGATCCAAAACGAATAGAAGAATTGAAAGATAGCATTACATATCCAGACAAAGGAAGTTTTAATCCTAATGATGAAAATACTATGTTTTAATAAAAAAACCGAGCTTCAAAATTTTAGAAGCTCGGTTTTTTTATGATAAGTTTTAAGCAAATCTGTTAAAGATTATTTCTCTAATGTTATAGTTTTACCAGTAAAGTTGATTCTTCCGATTTGAATGTCACTAGATCCGTCTGGTTGTTTTCCTCCAACGAAAATCGTAAACCAGCCTGGTTCTACCACTCGCTGTTTTTTCTTGTTGATCATAGAAAGCTGTCTTGGAGTGATTGTAAAACTAACGGTCTTTTTTTCTCCTTTTTTAAGATGAATTCTCTCAAAACCTTCTAACTGGTAAATCGGGCGTGGAGTAGAGGCTTTTTCATCTTTGATATACAATTCTGCAACTTCGTCTCCATCGCGTTCTCCTGTATTCTTAATATCAACAGAAACTTTAAAATCGGCTTCAGAATTGAAATCTTCTGGAAGCTGTAAATTAGAATATTTGAAATTCGTATAACTCAAACCAAATCCGAACGGATATAAAGGCGTTTTATGAAAGTAACGATACGTTCGGCCTTCCATGTCATAATTTTCAAATTTAGGAAGCTGATCTACAGATTTATAATACGTAACCGGAAGCCTTCCTGCTGGATTGTAATCTCCAAAAAGAACATCTGCAATAGCATTTCCCCCTTGCTGGCCTGGATATCCTGCTGTTAAAATCGCAGGAACATTATCATTTGCCCAATTGATAGAAAGCGCGCTTCCGTTAATTAAAACCAATACTAAAGGCTTTCCTGTAGCTTTAACTGCTTTCATCAATTCTTCCTGATTGGCTGGAAGATCCAGACTTGTTCGGTCGCCACCGTTAAAACCATCAGCTTCTACGTTCATTTCCTCGCCTTCTAGGCGTTCATTTAATCCCAAAACCAAAATTACAGCATTGGCTTGGTTGGCGGTTTGAACGGCTTCTTGAACTAAATTTTCTTGTGGCTCTGCCCATAATAATTGTGCTATGGCGTCTCCGTAAAAATTCTGATATTTAACTTCTATTTTATATTTTTTTCCTGCTTCTAAATTAATTTTCTGCGGGCGAATGCGCGGATGATGCTCGTTTTTGCCGCCTGAACTTTCTCCTCCTTCAATTGCAACAGTCATAAGAGGTTTCGACCATTCCGAAATATTGTAAATTCCCGTTTTAGGAACCGTGAGAAAACCAGTCCATTTTATACTGTAATTACCCATTTTCAAACGAGGATCTGGCGTGTTAATGTCCCATTGAAAATCAATATTATCGTCTGTACGTGTAAATAATGGTTTCCCGTTCCAGTCTTTATTATCGAAATATTGACCAGTTAAACCCTGTATTCCGTTTTCATTCTGAAAATATATCGATGGTATAATTTTCATCTCAGGGACTCCTTTCGCCAAATCAGTTCCTTTCGCATACAAAACTTTTGCATTGGGTTCCAATTTGTTTTGAATTCCTTTTAAAACGGTAACAGGATGGCTCGGAACTCCGCTGTAATTTCCCCAAAGGGACTGAATATCATTTGCATTTGGACCAATCACAGCAACCGTTTTAATGTTTTTAGAAAGTGGCAGCGTTTTATTTTGGTTTTTTAAAAGAACAATACTCTTTTGCGAAGCCGTTCTCGCAAGCCAGTCATTTGCAGCATTATTGTTTGTTGAATATGGAATTTGAGCAAAAGGAACGATCTCGTCTGGATCAAACATTCCTAATTTAAAACGAGCTGTAAATAAGCGTTTTACCGCAATATCAATATCTGCTTCTGCAATTAATTTGCGATCAACAGCTTCTTTTAGAGACTCAAAACTGCTTCCGCATTCTAAATCCAAACCATTTTTAACAGCTAAGGCAGAAGCACTTGCGGCATCGTTTGTAATTTTATGATATTTCCAAATATCAGTAACTGCACCGCAATCCGAAACAATATAACCATCAAATCCCCAGTCATTTCTAAGAATGTTAAAAAGAAATGGACTCGCACTGGCCGACTCCCCTCTAAAACGGTTGTAAGCACCCATTATAGAATAAACATGTCCGTCTTTTACTAAAGTTCTAAAAGCAGGAAGATAAGTTTCGTAAAGGTCAATATCACTAGTATTGGCATCAAAAAAATGGCGGGACGGTTCTGGTCCAGAGTGTACGGCATAATGTTTGGCGGTAGCTACTACTTTTAAATATTTTTTGTTAGTGCCTTGAAGTCCGTTTACGTAATTAAGACCTAACTGGCTCGTTAAAAACGGATCTTCTCCATACGTTTCATGTCCGCGACCCCAACGCGGATCACGAAAGATGTTCACGTTTGGCGACCAAAATGTCAATCCTTGGTACATTCCGTGCTGACCTCTTCTTAAATATTCATGGTGCTTGGCACGCGCTTCATCAGAAATGGCAGTGGCAACATCCAGTATTAATTGGCGGTCCCACGAAGAAGCAATTGAAATAGATTGCGGAAAAACAGTTGCAAATCCGGCACGCGCGACTCCATGAAGCGATTCATTCCACCAATTGTACTCTGGAATTCCTAATCGGTCAATTCCCGGAGCAGAATCCATTAATTGATTTATTTTTTCGTCTAATGTCATTCTCGAAACCAAGTCCTTAACACGCTGTTCTGTTGGCAGATTTGGATTTTTGAACGGAAAATTTTCTTGCGCAAAGGTGGTTAAAGCAAAAAAATGTAACGCAATAACTATGCATTTTCTTTTCATAGGTTTTGGTAGTTAGATTTAATTAGTTTTAATAATAACCCGTTTTTCAAAACGTCCATGATGACTGATTGAAATATCCTGAAGTGAATTTGCAGTTTTTAAATATGGAATTCCGTTTTGGTCTTTTATAATTTCTTGGTTTTCGACTTCAATCACATTATTAATGTTTTCGATATTATCTGCAGCAATGGTGTGAATGCTTTCTAATGAAATTATACTTTGGGTATAATATACATTTTCATTACAAATTACTTTTCCTGTTGTAAAATTATTGTTTACCGAGTCTAAAGAACAACAAAGCTTTTTCGGAATGAATTCTCTTATTTTGCTCTGACGATTGTAGATTTTATACGCCGCTTCTTTCATGCTCCACAAAAGCCAAACCATAGTTTCAGGATCCGTACAATCTTTTATAAGTTGTTGTTCGTCAGCTGTAAAAAGCTTTTCTATAAAGCCTTTGCGTTGCCAATTGCTTTCTACGCGTGACTGCGCAAGGTCTACAACGTCATTGCCGATCATTTTGCGGCAAGTTTGGTGTCGATGATTTCTACCGCTGTTTTTACATCAAGCATGCGCTCCATATCGGCATTGTCAAGTACGATGTCGAAATGTTCTTCAATATCTAAAACAATATCAACCAGATTTGCTGAATTGATATTCAGGTCTTTGATAAAATCAGTTTCTTCAGTTAGATTCTCAAATGCTTCTTCGTTTGTTGTAAAAGGCTTGATAATAACTTTTAATTTTTCGATAAGTTCAGTTCTGTCCATTTTAGTTTTCAAATTTTTTAAATAATATGCAAGCGTTGACATCACCAAAACCAAAACTGGCTTTTGCGATTATTTTTGGGTTGGTTTTAATAGTTTCTAAAAGCACCTTAGACGGATCAATAAGTGCTGCAATTTCAGGATGTAAATCAGAACAATTTGCATTTCCAAACAAGAATCTTTCATGAAGCTGCAATATCGCAGCAACACTTTCAATACTTCCGGAAGCGCTTAAACAATGTCCTGTCAAGCTTTTGAGCGAATTTATATAAGGAAAATTAGAACCATTTCGTTCTAATGCTTTTGTCCAGTTTTCAATTTCCAGACTGTCTTTTGTTGTAGCCGTTAAATGTCCGTTTATAGCGTCAATTTCATTTGCATCGATTCCAGCATTTTCAATAGCTTTTGTAATGCATTTTTGCACCGCTATACTATTTGGCGCAGTCATGGTTCCGCCATCTCGCTGTCCGCCCGAATTGACATTTCCGCCCAATATCTCAGCATAGATTGTAGCGTTACGTTCTAAAGCAGTTTCTAAATCTTCAATAACAAAAGCACCAGCACCGCTTCCGGGAACAAATCCTGCAGCCGAAGCACTCATGGGTCTTGAACCTTCTTCGGGTTGGTCATTATATTTAGAAGAACAAACACGAAGCGCATCAAATCCCGCCCAAATATACGGACCGCTGTCAGAAGTGCTTCCTGCTAATATTCGTTTTGCCTGCCCGGATTGAATTCGATCGTAAGCCATTAAAATCGCTTCAGTTCCAGTTGCACAAGCAGATGAGTTTGAAGTTACCTGATTTCCCAAACCGATTTTACCGCCTAGATAAGCGCTCACGCCACTGTTCATGGTCTGCGCTACAACTGTGCTTCCGAGACGGCGGGTTTGCAAATCGTCAATTTTATAAATGCTTTCGCGAAATTTATCTATGCCAGAAGTTCCCGCTCCGAAGATGGTGCCGCTTTCCCAATCTGGAGTTTCGTTAATAGGTAATCCTGCGTTGTTCCAGGCTTCCATTCCTGCAATAACACCGTATAAAATTCCTGTGCTGTTGAATCCGCGGAGTTCGAGTTCTGTAAAATATTGAGCCTTCAATTCGTCCGATATTTGAGGCTGACCTGCAATCTGACAAGAAAACTGCAATTCTTCCAATTGTGCATCATGACGAATACCCGAAATGCCGTTTTGCAGCGCTTGAGTAAACGCAGGAATTCCGACACCATTTGGTGCCGCGACTCCAAGACCTGTTATTACAACTCGTTTTTTCATAATCTTTTGGTTATCATTCCTGCTAAAACGCCTCGGCAAACTTCTTGTCCCGCTTCGTTTTTCATGACCGCATTGCATTTTAATTTTCCAAAACGAAAAAATACTTTCTCCGAAGTTACGGTAACTTTTTCATTTGGATAAACCGGTTTTAAAAATTCCATATCGGCTGATGTAAAAGCGATTACGGTGTTTTCTCCTAATTCATTTCCTAAGAGAAATATTCCAAGGCAAACCATTCCAATCTGCGCCATTGTTTCTGTTAAAATAACGCCTGGAGTAACGGGATTTCCTTTAAAATGACCTTTGTAAAAGTCAAGATTTTCTTTGAAAGTATAAGTTCCTGTTACGCCGTTTTCATCTGCGTGAAGCAATTCATCCACAAATAAAAAAGGTTCGCTGTACGGAAGCTGAGCGATAATATCAGTTAGTTTCATAAGCTTTAAATTACCATTGCAATAAAACTCTTTGTGCCGAAAATCCTGGTCCAAAACTTAGCATCAAACCTTTTTCTCCTTTTTTCGGATTTCGGTTCATAATATTTTCTAAAACATACAAAACCGTAGCGCTTGACATATTGCCGTATTGTTTTAGAATTTCTTTAGTATCGTCAATATTTTTCTCCAAATCAGAAAAAAGCGATTCAACTGTCATGACAATCTTTTTTCCTCCAGGATGAAAAATCATGTGGTCAATATCTTTTATTTCTAAATTGTTTTGTTTTAGAAATGGATGAATAATATCGCCAAAATGAGAAGCAATTGTATCTGGAACTTCAATATCGAGAACCATTTGCAGTCCGCCGTTGGTGAGTTTAAAACCCATCATGTGTTCGGCATCATAAAAATGATACATTTGTTCATCGAGAATTTCTGGGCCAGCATCTTCCTCTTTTGATGATAATAAACAGCAAGCCGCCCCATCACCAAAAATAGCAGCGCTGACGATATTCGGCATCGAAAAATCATCTAACTGGAAAGTGGCCGTTGGCGATTCGACGGCGATTACGGCAGCACGTTTGCCTGGATTAGATTTAAGAAAATTCTTCGCATAAATAATTCCAGAAATTCCTGCAGCACAACCCATTTCGGTTACGGGCAGGCGAACAATATCTTGTCTTAATTTCATTTTATTAATCAAATAAGCGTCAAGCGAAGGAATCATAATTCCGGTACAGCTTACTGTAATAATGTAGTCCAAACTCTGCGGATCCCAACCTGTTTTTTCTAATGCTTTTTCTAAAACTTGATGCCCGAGAACAATCATTTCACGGCTATAAATATCATTTTTTTCCTCGAATGATGTAGCTGTAAAAACTTCCGAAGGTTCCATAATAGAATAACGTTTGTCTACAGAAGCGCCTTCAAATATCTTTTTTACTTTTTTTATAAAACGTTCTTCCTGACCTTCAAGCCATACGTCTACGAGCGGAAGTATTTCTTCGGTCGTTCGGGAATATTGCGGAAGCTGTTTGACAGCTGTGACTATTTTTACACTCATATTTTTGAAATTATCCACTGGTAGCGAAAAGCCCATTTCCAGTTTATAGAATAGTTTTTTAGATTTAATTTTTTGGAGAAATGCTCCAATTCGCTCTTTTTGAATCCCTTTAAAATAGAAATCAAACCATCGCTGCGCGACATTTTATTGAGATTAAAAACAACGCTTATCAGTTCAAATAATCGGTAAGCGAGTTTGCTTCGATGAAGATCGTTTACGACAATTCCCATTGAAGCATTTTTATTTAGAACATTCATCACTTCATCAATTTGATCGGTTGTAAAATGATGTAATGTCAACGTACACAAAACAATATCATATTTAAGCTGCTTAAAATCTTCACTAAAAATATCCATACAGAAATATGCTATATTTGGATAATCTTTCGAAAGTTTTTTAGCATAATCAATTGTAAAAGCGTTTGCATCAATTCCAATTAATTTGAAATTTAGATTATGCTTTTTTCCATATTTGGCAAGCATTCGTAACATGTCTCCGTTGCCGCATCCAATATCAGCTATTGTGATAGTCTGCGAGGTATTGGCTTTTTTTAAAAGCTGTTTTATGCCGTGCAATGTCAATTTATTTCCGCCAAGAAACTGATTTATAAACGCAATCTGATCGAGCGCGCCTCTTAGTTCTTCGCTTTGAAGCGAAAAATCATCCATTATTTCAATTTCTTCTGTTCTATATTTAGTGTTTACACTCATTATTCAATAGTTATAGGTCTGCCGTGCGTTTGTTTGATGATAAAAGAGAGCAAGGCCGGAATCGATGCCGCAACGGTTGTCATGGCATGAGTCAATTTTTTATGTGTCAAGGCTTTGGCTAGTAATCTTCCAAAGAATAATCTTTTGCTGAAATTTTTTTTCCATTCTTTCGTGTACAATCTTTCGAATTCATTTCTGGTTTCAATCTTTCCATAATAAAAATCAAGAGTTAATTCAGAAGCGATTTTGGCGCTATGAATCGCCATTGCCATTCCGTTGCCACACATGGGGTGAATTAATCCCGCTGTATCGCCAATCATTAAAATATGATTTTCCACAGGTTGTTTTTTATCGAAAGAAATCTGGCTGATTGTTAAAGGTTTTTCGAATAGGGAAGTGCTGTTTTCAAAAATGGCTTTTAACTTTTTGTTTTTATAAAGCACCGATTTCTGATACTCTTCGATGTTTTTGTATTTTTTAAAAGTTTCAAAATCGGCTAAATAGCAAATATTTATAACATCGTTCTCGACTTTTGAAACGCCGCAATAACCGCCTTGAAAATTGTAGAGAGCAACAAGACTTTCATCAAAATTTCCTTTGTAATGGCCTTTAACTGCTAACCAAGGTGATTTTTTAGAAATAAAATCTCTTGACAAAACCTGATCAATATTTGATCTTTTGCCGAAAGCACCCAGAACTATTTTTGCAAAAAGAATTTCTTTAGAAGTATTTACTGAGAAAATATCATTTTCAAAAGAAATATCGGTGACGTTACCTGTTATAATGGTACAGCCACTTTCGACTGCTTTTTCAAATAAAAAATGATCCAATTCATAACGGCTAATTCCGAAACCGCCTAAAGGAAGTTTTGTTTTTGCCGTTTTGCCATTTTGTGCTGTAAATTCAAAATTGGAAATACTTGTAGGATGAATTTCCCTAACATCTATATCGAGCCAAAACAAATAAGGAAGGATTTCATTTGAGATATATTCTCCGCAAACTTTATGTTTCGGATACGTGTTTTTTTCGATAACAATGACCTTCAATCCTTTTTTGGATAGGTGCAAAGCGCTTGCCAAACCAGCAAGACCTCCTCCAATAATCAGCACATCGGGATTTGTTCTCATACTACCAATTTAGTTATAAAATATTAAACAGAGTTTACTAAATGGGATAAGAAATTAACAAAATTTCAATCTTTATCTTAAAATAGACATGGATATTCTATAAATGAGGTTTCACTAAATTACATCTAAAAGATAATTTTTATTTTTGCAAAAAGGAAAATTAAAAGATGACAATAGAAGATTTAGTGGGGACTTATTCCATTTCTGGAAGCAATCAGGATGAAAGTAATGAGATAACTTATAAAGGTATTTTGACGCTGACTTTAGACCACAACAACCGAATAAAAGCAGATTGGGTTATCAATTCGCATAAACAAAAAGGAACTGGTTTCTTTAAGGATAATATATTGGTAATCAATTTCAATTACAAAGGTGACGACCATAAAACATATAAAGGTGTTGTCGTTTACAGATGCATCATAAAAGATATCTTAGACGGATTCTGGTCTGAGAAACATGGTAACCCGCTTTATTTAGGGAGTGAACATTGTTTGAGAATGGAGACTATGGAGCGATTAAATTAGAATATCTTTTTTAAACACATAGAAACATAGATTTTTTTTCTCTTTAAAAGGGATATAGAAAGAAACTAGTTTCTAACACATAGCTTTGTGCCAAGCAAACTTTGTCAAAGTTTAAAACTTTGACAAAGTTACCGACTAGAAAACTATGTGAATTGATGTGAGTGAAACGCCTTTATGCGTCATCCAAAACTATGGTTCTATGTGTTTAAATTAAACAACTGCATGAAGAAATCTACTTTAAACAAGGCAATTGTAAAACATTAGCATTCAGCGGCTGTTCAATTTTTCGCTCTAGTTTTTCAGAGTTTACTGTGATATAAATTTCCATCGAACCCGTTCCAACCTTTAACCCCAAAATATGACCACCGTAAGCATCAAATTTGTCATCGGTTGCTACGCCGTGCATGTGGATTGAGGGTTTTTCTCCGCTCCAAGCAATTGAACCTGTTATACTTCCCATTTCGACTTTATTGAACGTTTTAGGATGAAATTTCTTTTCTTTAAAATCATAAAACCCGAAAGTCGCGTCTTGCGCAAATCCAATTCCTGTAAAGTTTGCTGACGGAATATTTTGCTCTTTTGCCAATTTTTCAATTAATTCTAAAACATTATCGCCTTCGCGGAGGACCATCAGATAACCTTGAGGTGTTTTGGTATAACGGCATTTTTCTGTGTCTTTTTGTTGTGCTTGCGAAAGATTAAAAGCTAGAAAAAATACTACGACAGTCACAATCTTGTTGAATTGTTTTTTCATGTTGTTTAGTTTTTAATATAAGAAAAATTAATTTTAACACATAGAAACATAGATTTCTTCATTTCAATAAAGGATGCTAAAAGAAACTAGTTTCTAACACATAGCTTTGTGTAAAGTGCTAGGCGAACTTTGTCAAAGTTTAAAAATTTGACAAATTTATTCGCAGAGAAGTTTGTGTATTAATGCAAACGAAACGCCTTTTTCACAATTTAAACTATGTACCTATTTGTTAAAATAATTTCGTTTATTGATTTATCTTAGCATCTATTTGCATAATTCGGTTATAATCAAGTGTATATTTTTCAGGATCTTCAGCTGCGTATTCGTTTTCAGGTTCTGGAATAACATGAATTTTAGAATCGCTTATCGAAATGACAGCCGAACAAACATAGATTCCGACTTTTCCTTCGTTGTATTTGAAATCTAATAATGTCAGTTTTACAATGTCATTGATCGAAAGTTCATAATAATTTCCGTAGCGGATAATTTTAAAATAAATCTGCTTTTCTTCGCTTATCTCAAATTGATTGGTTTGAATATTTTCAAAAATAAAATTATTCTTGACATCTTTTTCATTAAAGCCCCAAGCTCTGAATTGCACAAAGCCATTCATAAAATCAATAGAAATATAATATCCTGTTCCTTCTTTGTCGCATTCAATTACAAAACCTGTTTTTCCCATTCCTTCAACGGCAAGCGTTCCTTCCCAAACAAAATCCATCGAAGGTTTTTCAAAACAGTAAATTTCATAACCGCTTCGGCAGCCAAAACGCCATTTATTTTCATTTTCTAAAACAAATTCTGCTGTTGGATTTCCAAGAATGGGCAAGGGAAGAGGCAGATCTTTTTGATGTATGGTTTTCTGATAGAGTTTTTCCCAATAATAATAACTTTTCAGCAAAAGTCTTCCGCTTTTATCGACATTCAATTCTTTTGGTGGCGGAATAACGCGGTGCGTATTGACATTTCCGTCTGCGAAATAGAAATTATAAACCAAATAATGTTTTCCTTCTTTGACAACTCTCGCGGCATAATTTCCCTGAGGCATTAAAACATTATTATGAAAAGCGCAATATTCGCCTCGAAATTCTGGTGCCGACCAATATCGAACTTTAATATCTTCTCTTATTGAGCCTAAAAGATAATGCGTTCCTTTAATTTCAAAAACACACGGACATTCTACATCATCGTACACATACGGAAAGTGAAGCGGTTTTTGTAAAACATAACCTTCTTCTTCTCTTTTAGCAACACCAATACAGCCTCTGCGGTATGTTGGTCCAGAGGCGCTTCGGGCACAAATTAGCAAATAATCATCGCCTTTGTATTGGTATTTAAAGGGATCTCTAAAGCTAATCCATTCTCGCGGATTATTGTTTTTGCCTTCGTAATGTGGTGCTTCACTTTTAAAAGGAAGTCCGTACAGATTTTCTTTTTTCCAAGTAAGCAAATCGGTGGAAACGGCTCTTCCAACTTTTTGTTCAATTCCTTTATCTTGGCGTTTTAGGCCAGTATAATACATTTCATAACCGTCGCCGTCTGATTTTTTGCTGACATGCATCGTCCATAACATATCATCATCCCATTCTCCCGGATCGCCTACAAAAAGAGCGTTTTTTACTCTTTTCCAAGAAAGACCATCTTTTGAAACTGCATGTGCAATATAATCGTGATTAGGGATGATTAAATGAAATAAATGATGAATTCCTTTTTCATCTATAAATACATCAACATCTCCAATTTCCCAGTTGCTAAATCCTGAACCTGAATACATTTTATTATTTATTTTTACTGTTATTGTTTTTTTGCCGCTAATTGCGCTAATTTTCTCGAATTTTAAATTTTGTAAAACTTTGTCAAAGTTTTAAACATTGACAAAGTTGTAACGCAACTATGTGTTTATTTTTTTTGCCACGAATTGCACCAATTTTCTCGAATTTTAAATCTGATGAACTTTGTCAAAGTTTAAAACTTTGACAAAGTTGTCGCGCAACTATGTGTTTAATTTTTTCGCCACGAATTCACGAATTCCAAGCAAATTTTAAATCTGATGAACTTTGACAAAGTTGTCGTTGCAGCATATTTCTGTATGTTAGATTCTTTTACCACAAATTTCACAAATTCATATAAATTTTAAATTCGCGAAAATTCGTGTAATTCGTGGCATATTCTTTTTATTTAATGATTTTATAATATTTTAATCCTTCCAAAATTCCTTCAGAAGCTGAAGTTTTGGCTACATAGATGCTTTTTGTTGTTTCGTATTCGGCAAGTTCTGCGCTTCGGTTTCCTACAATAATTCCTTTTACAGGACCTCTAAACATGTCAACGTCATTTCCAGAATCTCCAGCGGCAATTACATTTCCTAACGGAATTGACCATTTTCGACATAAAAATTTGATTGCATTTCCTTTCGAAGCTCTTTTCGGAATAAAATCCAAAAACTGGCCGTGACTCGGAATAATATTGACTTTGTACCAGCCAGTTCCTAAAACCGAGATTAATTCATCATGATTGTACTGTTCTTTGTCATAATAATAAGAGATTTTATACGGATTTTGTGCTTCCTCTTCCTGAAGTTTTATCCATTTTACAGCTTTTAATCGATTGACAATATCATCTCTTTTCCATCTTCCAGAAAGGAATTTAGCCCAGCCTTTATCTAAAATATAATCCTTTCCGTTGGTGTAATAGATTTCAGTTCCCACCGAACAGATAATAAAATCAGGCAGAGGAAATTCTTCTTCATCAATTACTTTTTTCACTAATGCTAAATTTCGGCCAGAAGCCATGGCAAAAGCCATTTTATCGGTACGATTGATCAAATGTGTTTTTAATTCTTTTAAACCTGGATTTACCAATTTAGGCTCGATCAGAGTTCCGTCAATATCAGAAACCAACAAATGATCGATTTTTCGTTTTAAACGACTGATATTAATATTTGGATAATGCTGTTTTTTAATTCCTGCTGAAGAAACAGACAGATTTTCCTTAATTAAATCGACATATTGGTTAACGTGGCTCACCCAGCTGTAATATTTCTGGATATTGATTGCTCCGTTATTCGAATAATATTTCCATTGATTTTCATCAGTTAAAATATTTCTAAGTGCTTTTTTGATTTGATTTTCTTGCTGAGGATCTACCAATTCTCCGTTCTGGCAGACGGGAATAATTTCTGAAGGTCCGCCATTTTTAGTAACCACAACCGGAAGCCCCGAACTAGCCGATTCGATAACGGTCAAGCCGAAGTTTTCATGCAAAGCTAAATTCACAAAAACGCCTCTTTTTTCTGCGGCATAACGATAAATAATAGAAACTTCATTCTCAACATCGTGTTTTTTTGGAATTGCCATTTTTCCGTACAAATCGTATTTGTCCATCAAAAGAAGCAAATCGGTTAAAACATTCTTTTCAGATTCAGGCATTTTGGCAATGTCTTTTCGAATACCCGCAAAAATAACCAGATTGGCCATGCTTTGCAGTTCTTTGTCTTTCCCGTAAACCTCGATTAAAGTGTTCAAGTTTTTGTGTCGGTCAGGTCGCGAAAGTGCCAGAATAATAGGCTTATGCGGGTTGGTTAAGAATTTCGAAATGGTTTCGGCAACCCAATATTTTCTTTGCGCTTCTTCCATATGTTTATCCGAATCATTTTCTTGATAATAATACGGAACAAACTTTCGGGTATCAATTCCGGGAGAAATCGCGTGGTATTTTCCTAGTTCGAAATTTTTGTAGGCTTTGTAAGTTTCAATTTCTTGTTCGGTAGAAGTGACAATAAATTCGGCAAGTTCTAAGGTTTTTTCCTCAGCAGCAATTCGAGCTTTGAATTTGAATTTTTTCTCTAATTCTTCTTCAATTTCGCCGTTTTCGATTAATTTTTTCTTTTTATAAAATCCTAAAGAATGCCCCGTGTGAGCAAAAGGAATATTTAAAACGGCTGATAATTCGGCTGCAGCATATCCCGCATCAGCGTAGTGGGAGTGAATCCAATCTGGAAAGATATTATGCTGTTTGATGTGCTGCATCGCACCGTTCACAAAAGTATCTAGACCTTCCCAAAGCTGTTCTTTTGATCGATATTTTTTCCCTAAAAACGGAATTCTTCTGATGTCCAATTTATCATTTATGATTTCTACTGGAACCGCATATTCCGGAGAAAGAGCGGGATCATCTATTAACCTGGTAAAAATATGAACATGTTCTACATCTTCATGCTGCGATAAAAATTCTGCTAATTCGTATATATATTTGGTCTGGCCTCCATTGTCTGCATCTCGTCCAATCTCTAAACCAGAACCTTTTAAAAGTCCGTGTATATTGATAAGTGAAATTCGTAATTTTTTCATCATTCTTCCTTAATTATTTGAAATCACAAGTTACTGCGCCCGCATTGATTAAGAAGAAATAATTACAGTTTAAATTTACATATTTCCCATGTATGCAAAGGGATAGGTGTGTATTAAGTGTAACGTGAGATGTAACCCAATGAGGTTCCTGACAATTTGAAAAATTTGAAATCAGAGTTTTTTTATAGTTCAAAGTATATCATTCCGTAGGAATGTCTGGTCGGTAGAAAAAATGATGCTGAAATACGTTGTGTCCTGTAGGGACATCTGTTTTTACGCAGAGATTTTTGTTCATTAATCAAACGTTCCTACAGAACGTATTTGCCCTAACCTAATTTTTTACTACCGACCAGATATTCCTAACGGAATATTAAACCTGACAGGTTTTTTTAAATCTGTCGGGTTTCTAAACGTTATTTTATCGATAAAATATTTCGATTATGGTCTTTAATTTTTATTGATTAAATTCTCAATGTCAGCTATGGAAATTTCAGGATTTCCTCCAGCAGATCCAGCGACTAAAGCTCCCGTTGCACAGGCAAAATTTAATGCAGCTTGCGGTTCTTTTCCGCTTAAAAGCGAAGTGACTAAAGCACCTAAAAATGAATCTCCCGCACCAACGGTATCTTCAACTTTTACAATGTAACCTTCATTTTCGTAAAGATGTTTGTCCCATAAAAGTAAAGCGCCGTTTTTTCCTCTTGTGACACAAATCGCTGTGGCATTGGTTAATGAGCATATGAAGTTCATGTTTTCCTCTAAGCTGTTGTAAGGAGAATCTAAAGCGGCACTAATTTCAGTTAATTCTTCATCATTAAATTTGATAAAATTAGCTGATTGCATTAAGTGCTGTAAAATTTCGTAATCATAATGCGGGTTTCGAAGATTGACATCAAAAACTTTATACGTATGTGTGTGAAGCAATTCTTCCAAAGCTTCTCTCGAAACTTCATCTCGACAAACTAAACTTCCATAAATTAAAACATCCGAGTTTACGACTAACTCTCTAGCTTCTTCATTTAAAACAATTTTGTCCCAAGCAGAAGGATAAAGAATTTCGTAAGTCGCAGATTTGCTTTCATCTAGTGTTACATGTACTAATCCTGTTGGAAATTCATCAGATTTTAGAATGGTATTTGTTTCTAAGCCCAATTTGCTGACTTCGTTTATAATTGCTTCTCCGTCAGTATCATTTCCTACGCAGCTAATCATATTAGAATCAACACCTAGGGCTTTCATGCGAAGTGCTACGTTCAGAGGCGCTCCGCCAATTTTTTTTTCATTGTCAAAAATATCCCAAAGTACTTCTCCGAAAGCGACAGCTTTTAGTTTTTTGTCGTTGCTCATTTTAATTTTCTCCTAATTTTATACTATTAAATCGGATGATAAGAGTTTCATCAGATTTCATAAAAATAGAAAACAATAACGGTTTGTGCAACCTAATTCCTAAAATCATAACAATCTGTTCATTTTACGAAGTCCAAAATTTTAATTTATATGGGTTTATGTAGTAGTCCTTATTTTATTTAAAAACATAATCTTTTGACATATACTTTTCTATCGCTGTCACATTTCCAATTGAACTGTAAATTTTCCAACATAAGGATTATCAGCCATTTGTGAATGTCCGATTATTAAAATATAGTCTCCTTTCTGATCCAGTTTTGTTTCTAGATCCATACCAAAAGGACCATCTGAAGTTTTATCTGGAGCAATGATTTGATTAAAACGAATATTTCCGCGCTCAGGAAGAATAATCTTTGCCTTAAGGTTTTGAGAATCTTCATTTGTAAATTTTATATAAACTTTAGAAGTGATGGAATTTAGAGATCCTTCGGCTAAATACATATTATTTTCATCTTTAGATTTCATAATAATCGTATCACCGGTTTGGATGTTTTTTTCGAGAACTGGAATTTTTTCAGCCGTTTTCTTTTGTTGCGAAGTGTCCGCTATGGTTTCAGAAGAACTATTGTATTTGCTTTCTTTCTGGCCACATGACAGACAGAAAATGCAAAGTAAAAGCAGTGCGAGATTTTTCATAATAGAGTGTTTAAATTGATCTTATCCAAATTTAATTATTTTTAAATTGAATGATGTTACATATTCTCAGGACATTTTTATTTCACTACAAATTTTTTCCAACTCATTACAAAATGTAAATTTTTGCATTCTTGTTGTAAAAAAAATAATTTTCAGAATACTAAATTTGGTTAAATCGCAAAAATCACGACCATGCACATAGTTTCAGATTCATTTTGGGGAAGTAAAAAGAAAGTTTCATTTTGGGACAAATTATTCGGAAGAAATAAAACCGTAAACAAAGCGCTCATAACACCCGAAATAATTGGTGAAAATTGTGAGGGATTGCTGCTGAAAAATGAAAATATTAAATCATTTCTTTTTTCTACAGACATGGCGCTTATTGAAAATAATGATGCCGATGCTATTTTAGCGGTTTATCCTTTTCCTCCATCGCCTAAAATAATTAAAACGCTGATTGATTTTTCTGGAAAACCTATAGTGTGCGGTGTTGGAGGCGGAACAACTAAAGGCAAAAAATCGCTAGAAATGGCAATTTATGCCGAACAAGTTGGAGCTGCGGGCATCATCGTAAATATTCCGTTTGAAAATAAGGACATTCAAAAAATAAGAGAAAAAATTACAATCCCAATTACTGCTACTGTTACTTCATCAGATTATGATTTTCTAAAAGCAAAAATTGATGCTGGAGTTGATATATTTCATGTTTCTGGAGGAGCACAAACGAATAAAATTGTAAAAGAGATTTCGAATAAATTTCCTGGTTTTCCAGTAATGGCAACGGGCGGGAAAAGTCTAAACAGTATCGAAGAATCTATAAATTCTGGTTCGAGAGCTATTGTGCTTTCGCCTCCTTCAAACAAAGATTTATTTAAAACCGTGATGGATAAATATAGAAAGACTTTTGGGGGTTTTTGAGGATGTGATTTTCTAAGGTTCTGAGATGCTATGTTTCTAAATTTAATGAAAAAAGCTATCTATTTAAGACAGCTTTTTTGATTTTATCGGATTTCTAAATAACCTAGGACTATGCTTTTAAAATTATTGTGAAGTCCCAGCGGGACGCAATATTTATAGAAATCATTTGTAGTTTGTATGTGAGCTCCGTAGGTGCGAAATATATCGCTCCGCTGGAGCTTTAATTTTGGGGCGCCTATATATCTATAAATATTTCGCTCTTCCAGAGCTTTTAAATGCTTTTGTAAAGTTCAAGTTTATCAACATAGCTCAAAGTTGAGGCTTTGGGCTATGTTTGATTTGGCTTAAATTAAATTAAATGGAGTTAGATTATATGGTATGAATTAACCATGTGCTTCAACGGAAACATCATTCCATTTTTCCCAGCTCTCTAATCTTTGTTCGTAGCTTTGTTTTACAAAAGGAAGCGCTACTTTTCCTAGCAATAATCGTAATGGCGGATTTTCATTTTCTACCAAGTTTACAATTGCTGGAGCTGTCGCTTCTACTTTTCCAAATATGTTTTCTCTTTCTGCTAAAGCTTTTTTGATTTCGTCATAATACGGTAAACTTTCGCTTGTAATTCCAGTGTGCCAGATATTAGATGCGTAACCGTTTGGTTCTAATAAAGTCACATTAATTCCGAATTGTTTTACTTCTGATGCTAAAGTTTCGCTTAAACCTTCAACTGCAAATTTAGAAGCGCTGTAAAGTCCCATTGCGGTTGGTAAAGTAGCTAATCCTAAAATAGAAGATACTTGAATAATATGACCGCTTTTTTGTGCTCTCATGGTTGGCAATACTGCTTGTGTTAACCATAAAGTTCCGAAAAAGTTGGTTTCAAATTGTTCTCTTGCTTCTTGCTCGCTTGCTTCTTCGACTGCACCAGTTAGTGCGTAACCCGCATTGTTAATCAAAACATCAATTGTTCCAAAATGCTGTTTTACTTTTTCAACCACTTCAAGAGATTCTTGACGATTGTTTACATCCAATTTTAAAGGCAAAATTGCGTTTCCGTATTTTTCTTTAAGGTCGTTTAATGTTTCTAGATTTCTAGCTGTTGCAGCTACGTTGTATCCTTTAGCTAAAAATGCTTCTGTCCAAGTTCTTCCAAATCCTTTTGAAGCTCCTGTAATTAAAATTGTTTTTGACATGGTAATTGTTTTTATAATTATTTAATAAATGACCAATCGGTCATATTTTTGATAAAAAAAATTATATCCTTTTTTCAGATATATTTTTTTTAAGTGTTTGCACTATTGTTGTCATGTTCTCATTGTTTCCAGACATTCTAGACATTAAATGTCCGCCTTCTAACATCGCAAAAAGAACAGTCGAAAATTCAGCCGCATTCCAATTTGGATTAAATTCTTTATTTTCAATTCCTTTTTCTATGATTGAAATTAAAAGTCTTTGTCCTCCTTTAATGGCATGATTTACTTTTTCCTTCACGATCGGATTTGTATCATCGGCTTCCGTTCCAAAATTCAGTAACGGACAACCACCAATTAGTGGCGGATTTATCGGATTACTGAAAAAGTCGATGTAAGCGAAAAGCTGTTCCTCGGCGCTTTTTCCTTGAGCAATTTCTGCTTGAAGTTTACTGCTCAATATTTTCATATTATGATCTACAGCAGCACAGGCAAGAACGTCTTTGTTTTCAAAATGAACATACATACTTCCTTTAGACAATTTGGTTGCCTCCATAATATCGCTCATAGAAGTTGCTGCAATTCCTTTTGTATTAAAAATAGGAGCGGCTTTTTCTATAATAAATTGTCTGGTTTCTTCACCTTTTGTCATAATGAATCATATTTACGATGCAAATATATGACCGATTGGTCATATGTGCAAATTTTTTAAAATATTTTTTTAGTATTTTGATTTTTAGTGATTTATATAAGGGTGTCAATTCAATTAAATTACGCCATATCGTAGAGTAGTTCAAAATTAGTATGGCCATTCCAATGGAAGTGACAGTTAATATAATAAGCCTGATTGCGTTATCTTTTTAAAGGTATGAGGAAGACTTTGTAATCTAACGCGTCATAATCAATTAATTGGTTATGAATCAGGCTATTTAATATTTAAAATTGTAACCGTTAGTCTATTTTAAACGCAAATCCCAATGCTTTGATTTCTTTACAAAAATCAGAAGAAGGTCTGCTCTCGACACAGCTGCGTACGCCACTAAGACCTCTATTTAGTGACATCCAAGCTCCAACCAGTGCAGTATCTGGTAAGACAATCCAAATTATGGATGTATGTCGCCATTCCTATGAGCAGAGCCTTCTTCTATATTGTTATTTTATCGAGCTCGTAATTGGCATTAACTGTTTTAAAATGTGTTTTAGCATTTAATAGGGTAAATGTATTATCATCATTTCTTTCAAAACATGATTCTAATCATAGTGTTACCTATTTATTTTTTTATATTTCGCGGTGAAACAGTTTTTCAATTAAAGATGGTTTTGAAATTGTACTATTTTTTCCAAAGAAAAAGCCTTAAAAAAGAGATAATTTCTCTTCTTTAAGGCTCTATTTTTTTGAATTTTAAGGTCTATTTCGCGTCTATCAGCGTAAGAGAAACTCTTCTGTTTAGAGGTTTATTTTCTGTTGGAGTATTTGGAACTAAAGGTTCGCTTTCTCCTTTTGAAAACAAATGCATGCGGTTAGATTCAATTCCTTTATTCTGTAAATAATCAGAAACTGCTTGCGCTCTTTTCATTCCAATTTCGAGATTACGGGCTTCAGTTCCTATATCACAAGTATATCCTGTAATGTTTAATTCCGTATCATTATTTGATTGTAGAATTTTCGCAATTTCGTCTAATCTTGTAGCCAGTTCTGGCGTTACGCTAGTATTTCCGATTTTTTGGAACGTAAGAGGTTTTTCAACTAATGCTCGCTCGGATGGCGTCAGCTCTTTTTTAGCAGGCACTGTTTCAACAACTTTTTGTTCTACAGGAGCTGTTTGCTGAACAGGTGCTTTTGTTTGAGTTACTGTTTCTGCTTGTGGCTGTACAGGTTCTGGCTTGTTTTTAGCAAGCATAAAACCAAGTTTCAGCTGAATTCCCGCAGATAAATAACGGCTTTCTTGAACAATTTTTCTATTTCCGCTTGTACCATTTGCTTGAATATTATCAATTCCGGTTGGGTTGTATGCAACGATATTAAGATTTGGATTTTCTTTTGCTATTTCTGTCAAACCATAATCCAGATATAAACCAGTGTAAAGCTGCGTTTTCTCTTTTAATTTGAAAGTAAGTCCCGTTTCAACACTTAAAAGAAAAGTAGGATCTAAGTTTACCGTTGTTTTATCCTGCCAGTTGGTCACTTTGCCAAATCCGTGAGAAGGCAGATCATCAATCAAAAGATTGATATCAGGATAATAACCGCTCAATTGCAATTCGGATGCAGAAGCCTTTGCTGTTTGTTTTCCTGGAAATAAAATTTTTCCTCCAAATCCAAAATATACTTGTGTATTTGGGGAAACAGAAGTTCTGTATTGCATCATAAGCGGAACTGCTATAGAAATAAAATGCTGGTCTTCTTTATAGTTTGTCGGCGTAACTTGATATTCAAATGCAGAAGTTTGATCATCAACTTCGTAGCTTGAAATTGTTGTTCCGTTTTTTAGCTCAAAGCTATTCTGATTGTACATAACGTCAATTCCTGTCAGAACTCCCCAATGACTGCTGAAGAAATAGGTGTATCCTACACCTATTCCTCCGCCAAATTTCAGTTTGCCATCTCCAAGATTGCTGTCATAAAGAATACCTGAAGGACCTCCATTGATTTTAACATAAATTTCCTGCGCTTTTATAGTGACATTAAATAGGAATAATAGGGCTATCGTGCTTTTAATCTTCATTGCTCGTAATTTTAAATTAAAACTCATTTTTATTTAACCAATAAGTTGATAGTTTTTAACTGACCATCAGCCAGCTTAAGAACGATAACATATAAGGCTACCTGCGATGGAGCGATAATTTGATTTTTGGCTTTTACATTTGAAATAGTCTGCACTAGTTTTCCTGTAATGTCATAAATAACTACCTCAGAACCGCTCAATTGAGATTCGCTAAAATCACATTCTAAAGTAAATTCATTTCCAGGTTTAACTGGGTTTGGATAGATTTTGATCTTTTTGGTAAAAATGGTTCCCGTAGTTTCAATTGGACAAGATTTGATAAAATTTCCGTTCTTGTCTTTTGAAATTACGTAATAAGTACCATTTAAAGGCAGCAGTTCGCTATAATATTGGCGGGTTGCACCAGAAACCGCGACTCCGTTTTTATACCACTGCCAAGACACAAAATTGTTTGATTTGTTATCAAAGAACAGCACATTTGCCCATTGCTGAATAACAAGTCCGGACTGACTTATTTCAATCGGTTTAACAACGGCTGTTGCGGCATTATGATTTTGGTCACCGTTTTGTACAGCAGTAATTGTTGTGCTTCCTGATCCAGTAATATTTAAAGTTTTGCCTGAAATGTTGCCCAATGCTGAATTTGCAATCGTATACGAAACAGGCAATCCGCTGTCTGCTGTTGCGGTTAAGGCTATTACACTAGAATCTTCACATCCAAATTCTAAAGTTTGGTTCCAAATAATGGTTTGGTTGGCTTTAATAATTTCAAATTCTGCACCAGTAAACTCGATTATATAATCTGCACCAGCGTTGATTGTTCCTGGTTTGATGTTGTATTTTCCAACATTTTCGCCAGCATCTCTGGTAAGCAGGCCACTTAGAATAGCACGTGTATCTCCGTTGGCAAAACCTGCTGTTGTATAGTTAAAGACAGGGTCGGCAGTACCATATACTTTCGTAATTCCTGCGTCTGCAGTTATAGTAAGAATGTATTTTGGTGTCGTGAAACTAATTTCATTTCCATAATTAACAAAACCATTGCTGTTTACGGCATAAGTTCTAACGTAATACGCTCTGTTTCCTCTGAGTCCAGATAAAGTGTTTGTGAATGTTCCTAATATTGAAGTAACATTTATTTTAGTATCCGCTGTAGTAGGATTTGCATGCATTGCATATACAAAACCAACTTCTGTTAAGCATGCTCCGCTATCAGTATTTATTCCGTCAGAAGAGACAGTACCAGACAAAGTTGCGCCACTTACCGTTATTCCAGAGGCAGCTGAAGTGCTTAAAACGACAGGATTTGCAGGTTGCAGTATAGTAATAGATATAGAAGTTGCGCAAGAGTTAGCATCTGTTACTGTTACGTTATAAACTCCAGCTGTTAAACCTGTTGCAGAAGCAGTGTTTGATACAGATGGTAGCCAAGAGTAGGAGTAAGCACCTGTACCGCCAGTTGCAGTAACTGTAACAGATCCGTTATTTCCATTATGACATGAAACTGCTACAGCACTTGCTGTCAAAGTTAAAGCGTTAGGCTGCGTGATTACGATTGTATTTACAACAGAACACAAATTTTGATCAGTTACAGTTACAGTATAAGTTCCCGCTGTTAGTCCAGTTGCGGTGGCAGCAGTTCCTCCAAACGGTGCCCATAAATAACTATAAGTGCCTGTTCCTCCTGTAGCCACAATTGAAGCTGTACCATCATTGCCATCTTTGCACGTTACATTGGTATGAGAATCTGTCGCAGAAAGTGGAGTAGGCTCTAAAACTGGGATAGTCTGCGTTACGAAACACCCATTTGCATCGGTAACGGTAACAGTATAAATATTTGGACTTAATCCAGTTGCTGTTGCCGCAGTTCCGCCAGATGGTGACCAAGAATAAGTATAATTTCCAGTTCCACCAGATGCAATTACCGTTGCAGTTCCGTTATTTGCTTGATTACATAAAACATCTGTTTTTGATATTGTCGCAGAAAGAGAAGTGGGTTGTTCTATGGTTATTGTTGCTGTGGTCTGACATAAGTTTGCATCTTTTATGGTAACGGTATAAGTTCCTGCAGAAAGACCGGATGCTGTTGCACCAGTTCCTCCCGAAGGCGCCCATAAATACGTGTAAGCACCAGTTCCTCCTATAACACTCACAGTTGCAGATCCGTTTGAGCCGCCATTACAAGAAACATCTGTTTTAGTTATTGATGGTGTTAATGCATCAGGCTGTGTAATGGTGTAATCCTCAGTTTTAATACATCCGTTAGCATCAGATACAGTAAGGGTATAAGTTCCAGCAGAAAGACCTAATGCTGTTGCTGCACTTCCTCCTGATGGTGCCCATGAATACGTATAAGCGCCAGTTCCTCCAGTTACATTAACTGAAAGAGATCCGTTGGAACCACCATTGCAAGAAACATTTGTTTGTCCCGTTTTTGTAATTGCAATTGCTGGTGGAGCAGTGATTGTAAAGTTTTTTACGATAGAACATCCGTTACCAGCCGTAATTGTTACCGAATAGTTTCCTGCAGCAAGATTAGTGGCCGTGTCGCTATTTCCTCCAGAAGGAGACCAAACGTAAGTGAATGGGCCAGTGGCTCCAGACGGAATTACAGATGCAGATCCTGTATTGCTGCCATTACAGATTAAATCTGTTTGTGAAGTAGACGCAACTAACGTATTGGTTGTAACTATTGTGAAATTTTTAGTAATAGTACAGCCATTTCCATCTGTAATAAGACAGCTATAATTTCCTGCAGCTAAATTAGTTACAGTTTGTGTTGTAGCACCTCCAGGAGTCCATAAAAAGGAATAAGCACCTGCTCCTCCAGATGGTGAAACGCTAGCTTGGCCTCCAACAGAACAAGTAGCATTTATTTGAGAAGTATTTGCTGCTAATGCAGAAGGCTCATCTATGAAAAAAGTTTCGGTAATGCTACAGCCATTAGCATCTGTAATTAAACAGCTGTAATTTCCTGTTGCTAATCCAGTAGCTGTCGCTGCAGTTCCTCCAGATGGAGACCACAAATACGTGTATGTGCCACTTCCTCCGTTAGCAGTAACAGTAGCTGAACCTGTCGCAGTACCGTTACAAAGAACATTTGTAGATGATTTTGAGGCAGATAATATCGGTGGCTGTCCAATAGTAAAGCTTCTAGTTGTCTGACAATTATTAGCATCCCGTACGGTTACTGTATAAGTGCCCGCTGTAAGACCTGTTGCTGTAGCAGTGGTTTGAACAGGAGTTGTATTCCAAGAATACGTATAAGAAGGAATTCCCCCAGTTGGTGCAACCGTTGCAGTTCCATTAGCGCCTCCATTGCAGGATACATCTGTTTTACCTCCGCCAGTTGCTAAGCTTAAAGAGGCTGGCTGGTTAATAGTAAAGCTTCGAGTTGTCTGGCATGAATTAGCATCTGTTACTGTTACGGTGTACGTGCCCGCTGCTAAACCTGTTGCAGTAGCAGTTGTTTGCAAAGGTGTTGTGTTCCATGAATACGTATAACCAGGAGTTCCTCCAGTTGGTACAACTGTTGCAGTGCCATTAGAGCCTCCATTGCAAGATACATCCGTTTGACCTCCACCATTTAAAGCGCTTAATGCCGCCGCCGGCTGGTTAATAGTAAAGCTTCTCGTTGCTTGGCAACTATTAGCATCAGTTACAGTTACTGTATAAGTACCTGCTGTCAGACCAGTTGCTGTAGCAGTGGTTTGCACAGGAGTTGTATTCCAAGAATAAGTGTAAGAAAGCGTTCCTCCAGTTGGTGCAACAGTTGCAGTACCATTGTTGCCTCCTCTGCAAGAAACATCCGTTTTACTACCTCCAGTTGTTAGACTTAAAGCTGCTGCTGGCTGGTCAATAGTAAAGACTCTCGTTGTTTGGCATGCATTGGCATCTGTTACTGTGACGGTATAAGTACCTGCGGAAAGACCTGTTGCAGTAGCAGTAGTTTGTACAGGGTTCGTATTCCATGAATACGTATAATTAGGAGTTCCTCCTGTTGGTGCGACCGTTGCAGTTCCATTAGCGCCTCCATTGCAAGATACATCTGTTTTGCTTCCTCCAGTAGCTGCGCTTAAAGGTGCGGCGGGTTGTCCAACAACAATATTGCTTATAGTAAAACTACAGTTATTGTTATCTCTTATTGTAACAGAATAAGTTGTTGAAATGAGCCCCGTTCTGTCTTGAGTTGTTGGCCCATCATTCCAATTGTATGTATAGGGTGGTGTGCCTCCAGTTGGCGTAAGGTCTATGTAGCCATTATATTCGTTATAGCATGAGGCATTGCCTATGGCTACAGATCCTCCAAGTGCAAAATTAGGCTGATTAATTGTGAAAGTAAAAGTTTTTGAGCAGGCATTAGCATCAGTAACTACAACAGTATATACACCTGCAAGAAGTGCGGTTCTATCTTCAGTAGTTACTCCATCATTCCATTCGTAGGTATAACCTGGAGTACCTCCAGAAGGAGTAAAGTTTATAGCTCCAGTATTTGTACCGCGACAGGCAACGTGAGTTATAGATGCAGTTCCATTTATAACAGAAGGCTGATTCACAGTGATATTACCTATAGTTCTAGTGCAAGTATTAGCATCCGTAATTACAACGGAGTATGTACCTGCTATAAGTCCTGTTCTGTCTTCAGTTGTAACACCGTCATTCCATAAGAAAGTATAAGGTCCAGTTCCTCCACTTGGCGTAAGATTTATTGCACCTGTATTGCCTCCATTACATGCTGCATTCGTGACGACTGTTGTTCCGTTAAGTGCTGTGGTAGGCTGGCCAACGACAATATTGCTTATTGTTGTACTGCAATTATTAGAGTCGGTAATGGTAACCGAATAAGTACCAGCCGCAAGTGTTACTCTATCCTGAGTTGTTACTCCGCCGCCCCAATTATATGTATATGTTCCGCTGCCTCCACTAGGTGTAAGGTCTATTGTGCCATTATTTCCTCCGTTGCAAGAAACATTCGTTACACTAATTCCGCCTACTATAGCAGGGTTTTGAACTATACTAAAGTTTTTTGATATCGAAGTTCCTTCACTATCCGTTATTAAAACACTGTAATTATTTGCGGTTAAACTTGTTACTGTTGCTGTGGTGCTTCCATTAGACCAAACATAGGTGTAAGGTGCCTTTCCGCCAGACGGAGTTACTGTTGCTGTTCCGCTGCTACTGCCATTACAAGCAACTGTTTGCGATTGTGTAGCAGATAAAGCAGCATTGGTCATAAACGAGATTGTATTTCCGTAACTTATTCCTACTGAATTTTGTGCATAGGCTCTATAGAATATTGTTGTTCCTGAAGGAAGCGAATTTACTGGAATAGTAAAACTTCCAGTTCCCGAAGTTGTTGTGACTTGTGTGACACTTGGACCATTTATTATTGGATTTGCTGTTAATGACCATACAATTCCTCTAGCTGTTATTGTCGCGCCACCATCTGTGTTTGAACCACCTAATGTAGCTGTAATTGCACCGTAATTTGTAACAGGAGTATTTGTTATTACTGTTGGTAGGGTAGTCGTAATTTTGTTAAATGTAAAATTGTCAATTGCGAAATAATCGTAGTTATAACTTAATGTAACATCAAGTTGATCTATTAACACATTAGAATAATCCGTACCGCCATCTGTAGCAAAATTTATAGGAAAGAAACCTTTATTCGGTGCTGCATCTCCTATATTAGTCCCAGTAGTGTTTTTAACGAATGTGAATTTTGTAACTCCAGCAAGCTTCCCAGTCAAAGTTACAGATCCAGGTAATCCATCAAAAGTAACTCCAGGAGTAAATGCAGCATTTCCTGTAGTAAATATCCATAAATTATTTGCTTGGAAAACACCTGTTTCGGCTTTTATGGTTCCTGTTTGCCCTCTTCCTCCAGCACCGGCATCATCTCCTACTTGGATGAATCTATTTGAGCTATTATACCCTAATCCAAGATCTTCGTAAACAGTAAAACCTAAAGGGCTTGTTAAATTAAATTTAGTTCCATTTGTAAAAGTAGGTACTCCGACAGTAGCTCCTTCAAAGGTTTCTGTAGTTATTTGCGCATTCGTATGCTGTAAAGCAAAGAAAAGCAACGTTATTAGTAGGTAGAGTTTCTTCATAATTTTCTCATATTTAATTATCTAGTTAGTATTGTAACATTATCTTTTTAACTTATATTTCAAACTTTAAAATATTGGTAAAGTTTTTTAATATGTATAAACAAGAACTCACTTCTATTGTTAAATCTATCATAGTGTCAAATACTGTAAGTGAGCAAATTGAAGCTGCTCATCAACTATCATGTTTTTATAAAAAGATTATAAACTATAGTCATTTAGAACATAACGAAGCACATGTAAAGGGCGGAATTGCTCTATCGAGTTCTGGCGCAGCAGATTGTGTTGATGATTATCTTAGAACTGTTTATTTTATAAAAGGAATTTATAAAGCCTTGATCAAACTTTTAAACGATCCTCCAGAAAAGAAAATTAATATTCTTTACGCTGGCTGTGGACCATATGCAACATTAATTCTGCCTTTATTGCCATTGTTTCACAAAGAGAGAATTAGTATTGTTTTAATTGATATAAATACTTCCTCATTAGAATCGGTGCAAAATCTTGTTTCTTTAATCGGTTTTGAAGATTATGATCTTAAATTGTTAGAAACTAATGCTATTACGTATATCATTCCAGAAGATTTTATAGTAAATCTTGCTATTTCAGAAACGATGCATTATGCCTTAACAAGAGAACCTCAAGTTGCTATTAGTAAGAATATAGTCAGACAATTAGCATCGGATGCTATATTTATTCCACAAGAAATTAGAATTGATTTGGCTTATACATTTTTTGATTATGAGCCCTATTTTAAAACAGATATTTATAAAATGAAGGGCCACAAAGAATTGCAGCCCTATGCTTATCAGCTATTTGTAGATAGATTATTTACAATAAACAAAGAACATTTTGGCAAAGAAAATCATAATTCAAAATTAGAAAGTGCCTTTTACACTCTGCCTGCTAATTTTGAAAATTATCCCGACATATGTCTTTTTACTGAAATCACCATATTTGAAGACATTGAATTAAAAACTGCGGAGTCTTATATTACAAATCCATATTGTCTTGTGTCTATGTATGGTATTACAGATTATTCAAGAATTAAATTAATTTATGATTTTTGTGATATTCCGAAATGGTCTTATCAATTAAAATAATCGTACTAATTTTTGTATCAATTTCTGTTAGGGAAGACTCCTTCCACACAAATTATATAATTTATTGCTAAATACGGTTGCATATTATTTACAGGAATACCGCCACCAGTTGGAACAGTGCTAATATTACTAACTAAATTAACGCTCGGTGTTGCTGTTGTAAAACCTAAAGTTGGCGAAAATGCTCTAGATACAATTGATCCAGGAACCGCTATTGATGCTCCATCTACAGGTACAGAATCAGTTGAATTTGCACCACTTACAGAAATTTTACCCACTCCATTATGCACATGAGGAGGCATATTATTAGTTAAAATTGTTGTTGTTGGAGCTCCACCTACTTGGCCAAGATTATAGGAAGTTCCGTACACGCTATTTCCTTGCCCAACAGGAACCACACCTTGTAAATTTGGTAACGCAAAGGTAGTTGTGCCATTTCCTCCATATGTAGTACCAAGAAGTGAAAATAAAGCATTATTTTGTGCAATAGACAATAATTGACCTGCACAAAACATGTATCCTCTTGGAGGGAAATTACCCGCAAAAATTTTAATTACACCCATAAATTCGTCTTGCATAATTTTTAGATTTTAATAGTTAATGTTAGTTTTCGTAGTATTTTACTACAATGCTAAATTACTTGATAACTAATTTATGGGTACACGGGTTTTTACCTGTTTTTGACTAAAGTGTTATTATTTAACACATTAGTATAAAAATAAGAGATATTTAAAATAGTATCACAAAAAAAGGCGGTAAATTAAATTACCGCCTTTTGCTATTTTAAATCTAACTAGAGAAAGTTAAACCTTTATTTTTGAAACTGATATAAAGTTCTTGTCGCGCTGAACTTATTGTTTCTTCCGTCTTGTAAATACTGCACCAGAACTTAATTAGAAGTTTATATTTTCCGTCAGAAATTGAGCTGTAGTATATTTGTGATGGTTTTGAATTGTTTACGAGTGGCACATTTTCGAGCGTTTCATTTACTACTGTATTAATTTCTTCTGGAATTGTTTCTCCATTGATTTCAAAAGTTATTTCAACTAATTTGAAATTGTCTGTATACGTCCAGTTGGTTATATTTTGCGACAGTAAGTTACCGTTCGGGATAATGATTTCAGCACCATTCGCAGCATTGATTTTAGTTGTACGCAATCCCATAGACTTAATACGGCCAGATTCTGAACTAATTTCTACAACGTCACCCACTTGAATAGGTTTATCGAAAATCAAGATAATTCCCGAAACAAAATTGTTTACAACGTTCTGAAGTCCAAGTCCAACACCGACACCTAAAGCTCCTAAAAGAATACTTAATTTGTCTAAGGGCATGCCAGAAGCCGCAACCGCAAGCAGATAACCGCCAATTAAAACAACTAATCGTGTAATAAGTAATTTGGAATGCTGTCTTTTATTGATGTTTTCTTCATTTTCATCATCAATTTCACCAAAGAAATAAGCAACATATTTTTGAAGTAAATGCGCGGCCCAGATAATAATAAAGAATAAAACCACATTGCCTAATGTGAATGTTATACTTCCAATTGTGTTGGGATGACTTAATAATTTAGTTAAAGAACCACGAAGCGATTCCCAGATGTTCAAATTTGAAGCAATTACAATCAGCCACATATAACTGATTACAATGATAAAAGGCTTTTTCAAAGTGTCTGATAAACTTTCATAATCAAACATTTTTTCGATTCCTCTTTTCACTCTAGTGGTGTAAATTTGAAGTAAAATAATTTCTAAAATAATCTTCAAAACCACACTTAAAGCAACAATTTGAGTAAGTGATATAAAAGCTGTAATACTTAACATATTAGAAAGAGAAACTCTTCCAAATAAATTATACAGAATTGACAAAACATTCAACCCAATAAAAATGATACTTGCCCATTTAAAAAAGCCTTTTATATAAAGTTCTTCTTTAAGTGTTTTTATCTGAACTAATCCATATCGAATACCCAAAATATTAATCGCTACAAAAGCAAAACGCTGCAATAATCCGATGGTGATAAATAGGTCTAGAAAGCAAAGCGCAAAGAACAATCCTAACAAGAAAAGCCAATTTCTCATGGCAACTCCAGACCACTGATTTTTGAATAGAAAGATTAAAACGCCAAGAAGGAAAAGCTGAATCAATTCTAAAAATAGGGCAGGAGCATACAAATTCGTAACTACAGCAATGTTTAATGCAATTGCTAAAACTGGCAGCAAGACGCCTCGATTTAAGTATTTAAAGTTTAAAAGCTGTAGATTTTCGGCATAGCCATTTGCTTTTAGGAATTTGATATTTCGAGAAATGTACCAAAAGAGAAGCCCCATAAAGAAGCACAGCGTAATAAGTCCGCCGGCTTTGTAGCTTAAGTAATAAGCCGCAACATTTTCTTCGATTATGATTTTTGCTTTAATATTGTGCGTTACTTTTTTCTTAGCAGCAGAATCATTAATCTGCCATAAAGAAGGATATTCTTTATTGAAAATGCTTATTCCGGATTTCTCCAGCTTACCTTCAACCGCTACCAAAGCATTAGAAACCGAGATTTTTCGTTGTACTGTAAGTCTTTTTTTGTTGTTTAAAGTCGTTTGGTTTTTCGTCATCAAACTATCAGTGGCAACATATCTTTTTCTTAAATCTCCGAATTCTTTCTTAAACTGTTTACGGCGAATTGTATCCTTTAATAAAGTAATCAAAGTTTTGTCCTTACGAAGATCAATTACTCTTTTTTTAATGTTTTCCAGATTCAGATTTCGCTCGTCAATTGATTTGTTTTGTTCTTCTAATTCTTGTTGGATTTCCTGCAGAACAATACGATACATCTGCTGGTTTCTCACATTAGGATTTGCGCCTTTTAAACTAGCTAAAATTAGATTTAACTTGCTTTCTGTACGTTTCATTTCGCCAAAAAGATGACGTGTGTCACCTGCAAAATCAATATCGTTATAAGCAGATTCTAATACTTCACCGGCTTTTTCAATTGCCATTAAGTAATCACTGTCTGTGGCTGTAGTATCGTTGAATAATCTTCCGCGGTTTTCTTTTTTAACTGTTTTTTGCTGTTGGGCAAAGTTAAATTGTGAAAATAGTAGAAGTAAAAATAGAGGAAAAAAATAAAAGGTCTTTTTGCTAATAATCATAATTTAAGGGCTTATTTAGAAGCCCAAATTTAATTTTTTTTGAATGACTTTAGAGTAAAGAAAAATTAAATTTATAAAAAACAAAATGTATTGCATTTGGAGATTTTAATCGTGATTTCTAGAATAATTTTTCTTGGAAGCAGCAGAATTTTTAATTGTTAGTTGCATTTATAATAGCTCTTCAACGTTCATTTTACTTGGTTTCTTTGCTTTCATTTTTTATTTTTACTTTAATTAAAACAAATTTTAATTAGAAAATATTCGAAAACAATAGGTCAAATTTTATTTGACTACCCTGCAATTATGGAAGAAAAAGAAACATGTCCAGCACAAAGACTCCTAAAGATGTTATCTGGTAAATGGAAGGCAGAAATTTTTCGTCTGGCTGTAGAATCTCCTGTGCGTTTTAATACTTTACTGCGCCAAATTCAGGGTTCAAACAAACAATCTTTGGCTACTGCATTAAAAGAATTGGAAGAAGAAGGCCTTTTGGAAAAAATAACTATCAAATTGAAACCTCTTCATATTGAATATAATTTAACTGAAAAAGGGAAAGCGTTAATTCCAGTTTTTCAACAGTTAGAAGGGTTATCGTAATAGAATAAATTATTTTTTTGGAAGATAAATATAGAAAGTAGTTCCTTCTCCAGGTTTACTGCTGAAATGAATTATCCCGTTGTGGTTTTCAATAATACGTCGGCAGAGTGCTAGCCCAATCCCGTTTCCTCCGTATTGATCCTTTTCGTGAAGACGCTGAAACATGTCAAAAACTCTGTTTGAATACTGGCTGTCCATCCCAATTCCGTTGTCTGAAATTGCAATAGCATAATAATTTTCAGCTCCAATTGGCACGTTTTCGTCTTTAGGAATATCTTCATAAGAAACCGTAACCGTAGGTTCTGCAGAATTAAATTTAAGTGAATTATTGATTAAATTATAGAATAACTGACGAAGCTGTGTGTCCAGACCCAAAACCTTTGGAAGCGGATTTACGTTAATTACAGCATTTTTCTCTTCAATAACTAGACTTAAATCGCCTAAAACGTCAACTAGAATTTCGTTTAAATCTACTTCTTTAGTAAATTGTTCCTGATTATCGATTCGTGAATAATTAAGCACATCCGTAATTAGGTTGGATAATCTTCCAGCAGCAAGTGTGATTCGGTCAAAATAATACTTTTTCTTCTGATCTTCGCTTAGATGCTCTCCTGCACGAGAAAGCATAATCATGATCTTTCGAAGCGGTTCTTGAAGATCATGGCTGGCAATGTAAGCAAACTGTTCTAATTCTTTGTTTTTAAAACGAAGTTTAGAGTTGGCGCTTTCCAATTCGCTCTGAATTAATTTTAATTCGGTATTGTCTTTTAGTGTTTCCACTATCATTTTCTGTGCATTCATATCTACAAAATAGACCAGCCAGCTGTTAAAACTTCCGTCTTCAGCTTTATTTGGAACTATTGAAATTAAATGCCAGATATAATTTGAGCCATTTTTAATTCTTGTTTCTCCTATAAAATCGGCTCTATTTTGTTTGGCTTTATTCCAGCCTTCCAAAATTCCATCAATATCTTGAGGATGAATAAAATTGATTAATGTTTTACGATCAAAAGTAAGCAAAGGCAACTCCAAGTAATTTTCTAACGATTCGTTTACCAATAAAACGTTATTTCGCTCATTTAAAACGCAAATTAAAATCGGAATGGTGTTGGCTAATTGTTTGTATTTGTTCTCGCTTTCAGTCAGTTTCTCAGAAAGTGCAATTAGCTCTATATTTTTCTTTCTAATTTCATCGTATGGAGACAAAGGCGGTTCGAATTTAAAATAATCGATAATGCTTTTTATCTTCGTTTCAGACAAAAGGCCAGGTGCCGAAATGGTCTGACTAATTTTTGTTGTAGACTGATTATCAGAGTAATTATACTGAATGTTTCCTGAAATTTTAGAAGCATAGATAAAGGCTTCTGGACTGCAGCTTTTCAAATCTGTAACATCTGTAATTACGGCAATAATCTCTTTTTGAGTGGCTTTTTTAATATTTAAACCTAAGACCAATAAAGAATTTGTCCCTTTTGCAATAGCGCAACGGGCAACTTCAGATACGGCAGTTGAAAATCGAGTTTGAAATGAAGAGGCCATACCGCACATTTCTGCAATTTTCATACAACGTTTATGAGCCAATATAAGGTCCATCTCGTTATCTAGATTTATTTGTATGATCTCTTTCATCATGCTCAATTTATTTTACCTACCAAAATCGTTGCATCATCAGTTCCTCTTATGTTTTCTTTATAAAGTGCCGATGCTATTATTCCGGGACTTTGCTTGAAAATAGATGTTAAATCATTTAAGTTCCATCTCGTTCTCAAGCCGTCACTGTGCATAACAACAATCTGATGTTTTTTATAAGGTACAACCGTATTGTTTAAAGTACGGGGAATATTATGGCCAATAATTCCGTTATAAGGAGTATAGGTTTTATTTTCTAATCCGTTATAAATACGAGTATTAATATTACCTATACCGCAGATATTCCAAACTTCTGACGCATAATCAACTGATGCAATTGTAGCAACTAACCCTCTGGTTTTCTTTACTTTTAAATGAATATCTCTTAAAATAGTTGGCGGATCTGTTTCTATAGATTGTCTAAAGGCCTTAATTGCAGCTTCAACAGCTTCATTGGCACTTTCTCCATGTCCTAATCCGTCGCCAACAAATATCTGAAATCCTTTGGTATTTTGTTTTATATAATACCCATCTCCGCAAAGTTTTTCGCCTGGATAATTCACAGCAATAGTGGCAGTATTTAATCCGGTTTTTGTTTGAGGTAAAATCAGGTCTGGTTTTTCGCAGATTTTAACGTATTGCACGCACCCCCAGTTTTTCATGGAGTAAATCTGAAATTCATTGCTTAATCTCTTAATTGAGCCTAAGCCATGTCCAAGGGTATTTGAAGACGAATAACCGTCATTCATAATTTTAGCCACATTATCAAAACCCACGCCTTTGTCAAGGCAATAGATTTCGATTTCGTTGAATTCTCCATTCAAATTTGCACGGTAGAGTAGTTCACCGCCATTAGCAAATTTGATTAGATTTGAGGTGAGTTCTGCAACAATAATATCAGTTTCTGCAGCTCTATGTGGGGTAAAGCCCAATTGAAGGGCAAGGTTGTGTATTTCTCTTTTTATAAAAGCTATGAGACTTCTGTCATCTATTTTATAAGTGGAAAACGTATTATCCATTTTTCCATTTTGTTATAGTAACGGTGGTTCCGTTTCCTAGTTCTGATTTAATGTCAAATTCATTGACAAGTCTTTTTGTTCCTGGTAATCCTAATCCGAGGCTTTTTCCTGTGCTGTATCCGTCTTTCATTGCCAGCGATATATCGGCTATTCCAGGGCCATTATCAATAAAAGTAACACGTACGCCATTTTCGCGCCCTTTGCTTACAGACTCAATAATGACTTTACCGCCACCTCCATATTTGAGGAGATTACGCACAAGTTCGCTAGTAGCCGTAATAAGTTTGGTCTGATTTAAAATGCTCATTCCAATTTTTACACCATACTCTTTTACACGATTGCGCAACGGTACAACGTCCTGTTCTCTTACAATCAGGGCTTCTTCTTTACTATTCGTTATCGTCGTCATACTCCTGCTCTTCTTTATCGCTTATATGCATTTTTGAGCGAAGTAAATCCATGCCCCTTTCTACATTAAGGGCACTTATAACTCCATTTAAAGATAATCCAAGTTCAACCAATGTAATAGCAACAGCGGGTTGCATACCTACTACAACAGTCTGTGCGTCTAATATTTTTGACATTACGGCAATGTTTCCAAGAATTCTTCCCATAAAAGAATCGATAATAGAAACTGCTGAAATGTCAATTAAAACACCTTTTGAACTATGCTTGCTAATGGTATTTATTAAATCTGATTCAAGATTTTCTGCCAATTGATCATACAAATCTACTTGTATAGTAACAAGCAAAAAATCTCCCATTTTTAGTATAGGAATTCTTTCCATAAAAACCTAAAATCTTTATTCTACAATTTTTCTTTTTTTCACAACAGTTAACTGAAGCATTTCAAAAGCTGTTTGTAAAGCGCTTGCCAATGAAGCTTTGGTTGTAATGCCGCTAAGATCAATTCCTAAGTGTACAACAGTTTGTGCAATTTCAGGACGAATACCACTAATGATACATTCGGCTCCCATTAAACGAGTTGCACTTACAGTTTTGATAAGATGCTGTGCCACAAGTGAATCTACAGCTGGAACACCAGAAATATCCAAAATAGCAATTGAGCTTCCAGTATCAACAATTTGCTGTAAAAGGCTTTCCATTACAGTTTGTGTTCTTGAACTGTCTAAAGTTCCAATAATTGGCAACGCAACGATACCATCCCAAACGGTGATAACAGGAGTAGAGATTTCGCTGATTTCATCAACTTGTCTTGAAATTACATCTTCTCTTCCTCTCATAAAAGCCTCAAAAGTCATGATCATCATGTTATCTAAAATGGCTGCTAATTTTAGATTTGCCTCATAAAGTGTTGCAGAATCTTCAATTAATTCAGAAAGAATTTGAGAAGCGGCCTCTTTAAATGAAAGCAAGTATTGCCCGTTTTCTCTTGGTGAAAATCCTCGTTTGCCTCTAGAAGATGCGATTCCAACGATAAGATCTTGAACTTTTTCAAACTCTTTAGAATCTTCATATTTTCCATCAGAATCTGCTAATGCTGTTAAAAAGAGAGAAGCAAATTCTTTTGACTCTTCTTCTTCCATTGCTCCATCTTCAGACCCACTATCTAGAAGGATTTGAGACCATATAGTTAATAATTTGTTTTCGTGCTCTTTTAAGACACCTAATACGTTGTTTTGCATTTGCTCTTGCTTTAAATTTGGAATTTTCTCTATCAAATATATAACTTTATATTGTATGAGAAAAAAATTATTAAATTTAAAATAGACAAATAGTAGCGTTTTATTTATCTAATTGCTTCTTAATGAGCTTTTATTTGCATTTCCATACAACTTTCGAAAAGAAAATAATAATTTTTTAACTTAAATTATGATTAATAAAGAAAGTTATTTCTCATGTTTTTAAATTTAAAAATCTAAAGCAAAATTGAAATATGCATTTCGTAGTAAATTTTGATTGTTAGTACAATACATTTCCGTAAAAATATCCAAAGAGAAAACTGTTGCAGAATATTATTTAGTAAGCTAAATTAAAATTTTAAATAATAATTTTTAATTAATTGTAAAATAAATAGTTATGTCTTTTTAATTGTTTTTATTTATCAAAATAACTTCATCTCCAGCTATGGCAAAAACATGATTCCCTATTTCTGGCGTCAGAATAAATTTTCCTGTGAATTCACCAAAAGCGGGCAATATCATTTGGTTTGCTTTTTGAAAAAAACAACGAAGTCTTAAACTCTGCATTCCCAATCCGCGGAGTGTTATTCCTGGATGGATATGTCCTGCAAAATTGAAAAAATCTTCCTGTTCTGTGGGATGGTGCGTGAAGAAGAATCCATCGATTTCTAAAAAATCAACAACGAGAATTCCGATTTCATAATAATGTTTCTGATCAATTATATCGTGATTTCCTGCCACTAAATAAGTTTCCTGATTGTGATTTGAAATCCATTCTTCAAACAAATCCCATTCTGAATTTTTAGCACTGTGAAATAAATCGCCCAGAAAGATGATTTTTTCGGGTTCAAAATATTCTAAAACATCAGTAATTTTTCTAAAATTTTCTGAAACGGCACTTTGCGGAATAGCGATTCCATGTTTTCTAAAATGAGTTACTTTTCCTAAATGAACATCAGAGATAATAATGATTTTTTTAGATTCCCAAAAAACAGCTCCGCTTGGATGAAGTATAAAGGTTTCGTTTTGTATTTGAATTTTCATAAATTATTATTTCATGTAGGAAGCGGTCATTTTCTGGATTCTTTCAGCCAATGTTTCACTTGACAATTTTTCTCTCAATCGATCCGTAATAATTGGGAAACTGAAAGGTGTTGGTTTTGAACATTGTTTCCAGATAATGTTTTGATTTGCAATTCTTTCTAAAGCCAAAATTAAACGTCCTTCTTCTAACTGATGCTCAAAAGTTTCGCGATAGGCTTGATGCAATAATAAGTTATCTGGCTCAAAATCCCTAAAAACTTCAAATAATAATTGAGAACCGCTTTGCAAATGTTTGGTTTTGACCATTTTCCCCGGAAAACCTGTAAAAACCAATCCCGAAATTACGGCAATATCTCGAAATTTTCTTCGAGCCATTTCGGTGGAATTTAAGCTTTTCTGCAAATCGTGATGCACATATTCGGTTGAAAATAAATTATTATCTAAAACTGCCTCAATATCAATTTCTTGGTCAGAAAGCAATTCAAAACCATAATCATTATATGCCAAAGAAAAAGTGATCGATTGCAATAAACTGATTCTGAAAGCCAATAAACTTGCAAGCGCTTCATGTACAAAACGGCCTTCAAACGGATAAAAAATGGCATGAAATCCTTCTCTGGTTTTAAAAGTCTCAATTAAAAATTCATCTGAACTTGGTACAATCGATTCTTTTCGCTGCCTTTGAAATAAGGGTTGTAAAGCTTTTAGTTCTGGTGAAAGATTATCAGTATTGGCACGGTACAATTCCTGACGAAGCAATTCGCTCATTTGGGAAGAAAGAGCCAAACGTCCGCCCATCCAGCTGGCAATTTTAGATTCTTTCTTTGAACTCGCTTTTTTAACCAAAACCTGCATGTTTCTAATCTTGAAAAGCTCCAGTTTTTTTCCTGCGAAAATAAAAGTGTCTCCTGGTTTCAATTTCGAAATAAACCATTCTTCGATCGTTCCAATATAGCCTCCACTTATAAATTTTACATTCATAACAGCATCGCCCACAATGGTTCCAATTTGCATTCTATGATGCATCGCAATCATTCGGCTATTGATTTTATAACAGCCATTTTCGTCGATTTCTACTTTTTTGAATTCGTCATAAGCATGAAGACTTTGACTGCCTTGGGTAATGAAATTTAAAATCCAATCCCAATTTTCTTTTGTAATGGTTTGATAGCTAAAGGTTCCCTGAATTTCCCTGAAAATTTCGTCAGGATAAAATCCGTCAGAAACGGCCAAAGTGTTGAGATATTGAACCAAAACATCCCAACTATTCAAATACGGAACACGATCTTCGATAACGCTGTTTTCAACCGCTTTTTTCAGAGCAGAAGCTTCTATAAGTTCGATGGCGTGAGTGGCTAGAAAGTAAATAACACTTTCTTTTCCAGGCTGATGACCGCTTCGTCCCGCACGCTGCATAAAACGCGCAACGCCTTTGGGGCCGCCGACTTGAATAATCGATTCGACAGGAGCAAAGTCGACTCCTAAATCTAAACTCGACGTGCAAACTACTACTTTCAATTCATCATTTCGAATTGCATTTTCAACCCAAAGTCTGGTTTCTCGGTCAATACTTCCGTGATGCATTGCCATTTCGCCTGCGAATTCTGGATATTTTTCTAATAATCTTTGGTACCAGATTTCACATGCAGAACGAACATTCAAAAAAATTAATGTCGTTTTACTGGCTTTTACAATTTTGGCCGCTTCATCAATTAAATGCAATCCCATATGTCCGCGCCAAGGATAGGTATCCATTTTTTCGGGAAGAACAGAAATTACTTTTATTTTTTTATTAAGTACGGCTTTAATTAAAACGGAATTTTTATACGCTTCAGAATCAATACCCAAGAGAACTTCTTGTGCTTGCTGTAAATTTCCAATAGTTGCCGAAATTCCCCAAATTCTTAAATTTTTAGCAATCGTTTTTAATCTTGACAAACCGAGTTCAATTTGAACACCGCGTTTTGTTCCAAGCAATTCGTGCCACTCATCAATCACAATCGAACTGCAGTTTTTAAACGTATTTACATAGCCTTTCGACGCCAAAAGTAATTGTAAACTTTCTGGCGTTGTAATTAATAAATCGGGCATTTTGCCTTTTTGTTTGGCTCGTTCTGCCGTAGAAGTATCTCCTGTACGGATTCCAACGGTCATCGGAATGTCTAAATCGGTTAAAACTCGTTCTGCCGCTTGTTTAATTTCTACGGATAATGAACGGAGTGGCGTAATCCAAATCGCTTTTAAACCTGCGTTGTGTTTTTTTTTATAATTCGGATTTTCTTTAATGTAATTTAAAATGATCGGAAGCCAGAGTGCATAAGTTTTTCCGCTTCCGGTTGGTGCATTCAACAAACCATTTTTTCCTTGCAAAAAAGCAGTCCACGTTTGCGTTTGAAACGGAAAAGGTCTCCATCCCTGACTTTCAAACCAATTGCTGGCGATTGTAAATAATTGCTCTCTATTCATTTATGAAATCATATTTTTTAAATCTTCAATTGAATTGGCTTCTTCAATTTTTTTATCGTGACGCCATCTTAAAATTCGCGGAAAACGCGTAGCAACTCCGCTTTTATGTCTTTTAGAAAGCGAAATACCTTCGAAACCAATTTCAAAAACCAATTTTGGCGTGACACTTCTCACTGGACCAAATCGTTCTAGAGTATTTTTTTTAATAAAATCATCCACCATTCTAAATTCGGCGTCGGTTAAACCAGAATACGCTTTCGCGAAAGTGACAAGTTCACGTTCCTTATTTTCATTTTCCTGCCAAAGGGCAAAAGTATAATCGGTAAAAAGATTGGATCTTCGTCCGTGACCGCGCATGGCGTAGGTGAGAACGGCATCGATCACTAAAGGTTCAATTTTCCATTTCCACCAGTCGCCTTTTTTTCTTCCAACTAAATAGGGCGAATTTTTTCTTTTCAGCATTAAACCTTCACTTCTCATTTCGCGAGATTTCAGTCGCTCATTTGCAATATCTTCCCAAGTCGAAAAAATGACTCTTTCCGATAATTGCAGCGGAATATCTTTTCCTAACAAACTAGTAAATAATTCTTCTAATAATGTACGGCGTTCTTCGTAAGGAAGATTTCGAATATCGTTTCCTTGCCACTCCAATAAATCGTAAGCTTTAATAATTACGGGGGTATTCTTTAAAACTGATGCTGAAACATTTTTTCGTCCGATTCTGGTTTGAAGATCGTTGAAGGTACCGATTTGATTTTCTATAAAAGGGAGGATCTCTCCGTCAATTACAGTTCCGTTTGGAATTACTCCGATAAAGGAACTAAATTCTGGATATTTATCAGTTACCAATTCTTCACCGCGGCTCCAAACGTAAATTTCGTTATCACGAATTATGGTTTGAGAACGAATTCCGTCCCATTTATGTTCGGCACTCCAATCTTCGGGATTTCCTAGACTTTCTAATTCACCTTCAACCGGATAAGCCAGATAAAATGGATAAGGTTTTGACAAATAATCACTGCTTTTTTCATCTAAAATTAATTCTTGAAACGTAATCGTATTCGGATTCCAATCGCCCATTAATTTGTATGCCAAAGTATCTTCGTCAATATTTTCAGCTTTAGAAAGCGCGCGCGTCATCAGTTTCTGACTTAAACCAATCCTGAAACTTCCCGTAATTAACTTCGTGAAAACAAATCTTTCATAATAATTTAAATTCAGCCAATTGGTTTGCAGATATTCTTTTTTTTCGAAATCATCTTTCTTTTTTAAAGCGATAATTTCCTGTAAAAATTCAGTCAGACTTTTATCGGAATGTTCTTTTGTGGTCGGAATAACTAGTGCGATTGTCTCTGCCAAATCGCCCACAATATGATAACTTTCCTCAAAAAGCCAAAGCGGAATATTGGCCAGTTCGTTTGCCCATAATCGCAATAAAGTAGTGTTTACAGGGCGTGGCGGTCGACGATGAGAAAGTATAGCAATCGTCCAGACTTTGTCTTCGTCGCTTGCTTTCAAAAAATAATTAGTCAAAGCATCCACTTTTACCGATGTTTTATTAGAACTATCTAAGGTTTTTATAAGCTCGGCAAAGTTTTTCATTATAGTTTAGTTGATGGTTGATAGTTGTTTGTTGATGGTTCTAAAACTTGAAACCTGAAACTTGAAACATTTTAAGCTTCATCAGTATCGTTTGTTTCTCCTTCGTATTGCGTGTGTGCTGTTCTGGCATCGTAACCTAATTCTCGTAGGTATTTTGAAAAAATATCAGAATAGCCGTGGGTGCAGATTACTTTTTCGGCTCCTGTTGCTTTGATGCTTTCTAATAATCCGTTCCAGTCGCAATGATCGCTAATTACGAATCCACGGTCAACGGCACGTCTGCGTCTGGCACCGCGAAAAGCCATCCAGCCGCTTGCTGTTCCAGTTACGAAAGGAGTCATTTTTCGAATCCACGTGCTTCCGTGTGCGCTAGGAGGGGCGAGAACCATATTTCCCAGTAAATCTTCTTTTTTTGTTTCTTGAGTAACTCTGATTGTCGGCGGTAAATCGATTAACGGCCGAACGACATTTGTCATATTTTCGATAGCGCCGTGGGTATAAATCTGGCCAATACTTGGGTCAAGATATTTTAACAAACGCTGTGCTTTTCCTAAAGAATATCCAAAAAGTATTGAGGTTTTGCCTTCTGCGCGATTTTCTGACCACCAATTATTAATGTCGGTCATAACGTCTTTCTGAGATTCCCAATTGAAAGCGGGCAGGCCAAAAGTACATTCTGTTATGAAGGAATGACATTTTACAACTTTATAAGGAACTGAAATTCCGTCATCTTCTGTTTTGTAATCGCCGGTAAAAACCCAGACTTCGCCCTTATATTCAACTCTAATTTGCGCTGAACCAATTATATGTCCGGCAGGATGAAGAGAAAATTTCACACCATTTATTGTAAAAGTTTCATTCCAATTTTTTCCTGTTACGTTTATTTCTCCAAGCCGATGTCTGATAATAGGCACATTGGTATAATGTGTAATGTAATTTTCATGTCCCCAGCGCGAGTGATCTGAATGACCGTGCGTAATTATGGCGTTTTTTACAGGACGCCACGGATCAAGGTATACATCTGCCTGCTGACAGTAAATTCCTTTATCGTTAAATTGCAATAGGGGTACATTCATTTTTTATAATTAGAAAATTAGAAAATTAGATAATTAGATAATTAGATAATTAGATAATGTGATAATTAGAAAATTAATCAAATATTACTGAATATCACTCAAATATTAGTTGGTTGCAGCTATAATCAAATAGGCTATTAATAAAATGCTTAAGACAAAAAGCAGCATGGTAATAAAAGTTAACGTTGCCGTTGAGTACTGATATTTTCCTTTTTTTAATAATTTAATCGTGTGATTGTATCTTAAATAAGAAAGCAGGATGGTTAAAGCGCCTACAATCAATAGACCGATACCCAAATAAATAGTGAAATTGCTGTTGGGAGGAACAGTTTCGGCAAGATATTTAGCGGGGAGCTGTTTTAAAAACAAAGAAAATTTTACCGCTACAAATCCGAAAACCATTATTCCAATTCCCGTGCGAAGCCAAGCCAATAAAGTTCTTTCATTGGACAAGTATTCGTTCATAATTTCTTGGTCATTCTTTGGTGACATAAATATTCATTGTTTTAGTACTCGAAATTACTATATGGAGGACAGTTGTATTTGTCATCTTCATTATCTAAGTTATAGCTGTCATAAGGATTTGAATCGTCATAAGTTGAGAAAGGAGTATTGTCTTCAGCTACATTTAGTCCGCTTTCTATAATTTCATAGCAGTCATCAGAATAGTAGCCACATTGTTTTCTGTAGTTGGTATCTGGATTTTGTCCCGAAGTAAATTCGTCGTCCATTGCCTCATTTTCATGTGCAGTATCAATATGATCGGGTTTACTGCATTTAAAATCATTTAAGTTTGCAGTGTGTCGTCTGTTGGAATCTTTTCTCATGGCTGCTGTTTTAAAATTAGTAAGTTTTCTAATTATGATATACAAATTTGAAAATTAGACGCTTAAAAAAATTATAGGATTTACATTTAATCTTACATGATTTGTTTCTAGCTAATTCAAGCTTACTTTTGATTTTGTAAAACTCAAATATAATTCTGTAAAACAAGCACTTAAGTATTTTGCAAATTTGTATATATAATAATTAAAAAAATTATAACATTATGGAAACTTCAAGAAAAGATTCGAAATCTGGAATAAAAGATTCTGGGAAAACTCAAAAATCAACTTCTGGTTCTAGAGGAAAAAGCACTACAAAATCTAACGATTCAAAAGGTAGAGGCAACAATTAATTTTAGTTTTAACTAAATAATAAAAGCGTGCTGTTTAATTGTAAACAGCACGCTTTTAGTTTTTTATAAGATTAAAGTTTTATTTTAAAACTTCCTGAATTGTTTTTACAAAAGTCTCGATTGGCTGAGCGCCAGAAACCGCATATTTACGATCAAATACAAAGAACGGAACTCCTTGAACACCAATTTCGGCAGCTTCTTTAATATCTGATTCCACTTCTTTTAAATATAAGTCTTCGCTTTCTAAAACTTCTCTAATTTCGCTTTCTTCTAAACCAGCCTGAATTCCTAATTGAATCAAAGTTTGACCATTGTTTAAATCCTGTCCATCAGTGAAATAAGCTTTAAAGAAAATTTCTTCCATTCGATCGCCAATGTTTTTAGTCTTAGCCAATTGAATGATTCTGTGCGCATTTAGCGAATTTGAAATAACGGCTTTGTCAAAATTATAATCCAAACCTACACTTTTAGCGCGTTCTGCAACGCCTTTGTGCATTTCTTTGGATTGTTCAATAGACATGCCTTTTCTTTCTGCTAAAAACGTGTAAACGTCCATATCAGGCTGAGAAGTTATGGTTGGATCCAACTGGAAGCTTTTCCATTCAATTTCAAATTCATCATTAGGAAATACAGCAAGTGCGGTTTCCAATTGTCTTTTTCCGATATAACAAAACGGACACATGATGTCCGACCAAATTTCTATTTTCATATCGTAAAGATAATGATTTTTGTTTGGCTTTATTTCAGGTTTAAAGTTTCAAGTTGATATACAGTGCGTTTTTTAAACCGCAAAGTTCGCAAAGGTTTACGCAAAGAGCGCAAAGTTTTTTTGAGGTAGCTTTATAAAAGCGTGAAGTTCGCAAAGCTTTGTGTACTTTCATTCTAAAAGTTTCTAAATAAACTCTTAGTGTCCGTTGCGTAAACCTTTGCGAAATTTGCGGTTAAACCCACACAAACATATCAACTTGAAACATGAAACTTGAAACAAAACCAACAAGAAAAGAAAAAATAAAAAACCGCAACTCTTTATAGGAATTGCGGTTTCTAGGTATAAAAAATGGTTGGTTAATAGCGATATCTTTTTTTTTACAATGATAGATCTTTAATCTGAAACTAAAAAATATCCCTGTAACAGAAAGAAACTTTAATGTTAACTATTTAACATTACAGGCATTACCAACATCGTAACTGTTTCTCCTTCTTCTAAACCGTCAACTGGAGTTAAAATTCCAGCTCTGTTTGGTAAAGACATTTCAAGCATAATCATGTCCGACTGAAGGTTTGTAAGCATCTCTGTTAAGAAACGAGAGTTGAAACCAATCTGTAGATCATCTCCTTGATAATCACAAGTCAATCTTTCTTCTGCTTTGTTTGAGTAATCGATGTCTTCTGCAGAAACATTTAATTCAGCTCCAGCGATTTTCAAACGAATTTGGTGTGTAGTTTTGTTTGAGAAAATCGCAACACGACGAACAGAACTTAAGAATAAAGAACGGTCGATCATTAATTTGTTTGGATTTTCTTTTGGAATTACCGCTTCGTAGTTCGGGTATTTTCCGTCGATTAAACGACACATTAAGATATAATTATCAAATGAGAAAGTCGCATTTGAATCGTTGTATTCAATTTTTACTTCAGCATCAGAAGTTCCTAAAATACTTTTTAAAATATTCAAAGGTTTTTTAGGCATGATGAAATCTGCAACTTGAGATGCTTTTACATCTGTACGGGCATATTTTACCAATTTGTGAGCATCTGTTGCTACAAAAATTAATCCTTCTGGTGAAAACTGAAAGAAAACGCCAGACATTACCGGACGTAAATCGTCGTTCCCAGCAGCGAAAATAGTTTTGCTTACCGCTGTTGCTAAAACTTCAGCAGGAACAAGTGTTACAGATGGATCTTCCAGACTTACCGCTTTAGGAAATTCTTCTCCCGCAGCATAAGCCAATGCATATTTACCTGAGTTTGAGCTAATTTCTACAGTGTTATTGTCTTCAACAGTAAAAGTTAACGGCTGCTCTGGGAAAGTTTTTAAAATTTCAAGCAAAAGTTTTGCAGGAACTGCTACGCTTCCTTTACTTGTAGAATCGATCGATAATGTAGCCGACATAGTCGTTTCAAGATCTGAAGCCGAAACGGTCAACTCATTGTTGTTTAGTTCAAATAAAAAGTTGTCTAAAATAGGCAACGTATTATTACTATTGATTACACTACCTAAAACTTGTAATTGTTTTAATAAGTATGAACTCGATACTATAAATTTCATCTGTTTTATTTTATTTTTTGATGCACCTAACGAATAAATAAGCGCTAAATATACGGATTACAAATATATCTTAAACTATCTAAAGTATTACATTTTTTTATTAACATCTATTTGCTATATTTTCTTTTTCTGATAAAAGTAAATGCAAGACCAAAGATCAATAAAATAAGAATTGGAACTCCGATAGTTATGAATTGGGTTAAAGTATAACTTTCGTAAACTTTTTCTTTATCCAATAAAGGCAGTTCGACATCTTTACTTCTAATGTTAATAAGTCCGGTATCATCAAGAAGGTAATTGATACAATTCATGATGAAGTCTTTATTGTCATACAATTGGCCTGTTCTTTGGTCGTAACCTAATTCAACTGGCATCATATTTTTGTCTAATTGGTTTCTGGCAATATCTCCGTCGGCAACCACAATCATTTTGTTTGGTTTTCCTTGTGCTGCGAAAGAATTGTCTTTAAAAGGCAAAACTCTATTTTCAAAAGCCGAATGGAAAGAACCTTCTAATAAAACAGCAAGCGGTTTGTTCCCTTTATTTAAATATTCTTGCGGAGTTGTTTTTTCAGTTACCATATTCAGGTTAACTTCTGTTGGAGTTCCTACAGTTTTAGAATATTGTGAAGATTGTAATAAAACCGTTTTTTTGATTCCGTTTTTCAAAGTATCGATCGGGTTTGCGAAATCAAATTTAATGCCGCCCAGATTTTTAACAATCGGATGCTGGCTTGTTGGATAAACCTGTGGTGCAAATTTCCAGATAAAATCCTGATATTGTGTTGCGCTTCCTTGTTCGCCAGTTGCCAATTTTATTGGACTTCCTTGTTCGTCTTTAACCAAATCAGGATTAATTCTGAATCCGTATTTAAAGAACATATCGTTCAAATTCAAATCTCTCGGATAAGCCAAAGTCGCACCCATGTCATTGTACAAACTGTCCATGTCGGCAGCCGTCTGATCAATTAACCAAAGCGTTTTTCCTCCATTCATAATAAACTGATCCAGAACTTCTTTTTCTTCGTCAGAGAATTTTTCTGTTGGTTTAGAAATAATCGCTAAATCGTATTTTTTAAGTTCATTTAAAGTTCCATTTGGATTTTTAGCAACTGAGTCTAATGTAAATGGGCCAATAAGATAACTTTCGTGAATTTGTTTCAGCATGTTGGCAATGTGAATTTCTCTCAATTCGCCATTTCCTTTAATAATTGCAACTTTTTTCTGTTTGTCTTTCGTGATTTTATTAATCGCATCTGCAATAGAATACTCTAAATGCTGAATCGATCCGATAACTTTTTGCGTTGTCGAGGCTCCCATTATATTTTTTAATAATGGAATATTTACTTCTTTGTTATTGTAAACCGCTACAGCCCAAGGAAAAACCATTGCTTGAGACTGTTTTCCTTTGTCATCAACTGTAATGTTTACTGGAGTTAATCCTTTTTGGAAAAGCGATTTTGTAAGTGCTTCACTTTCTTCTTCATTTTCTAACGGATCAACAAATTCGAAAACAATATTGCTGTTGTACGCTTGAAATTCTTCTAATAATTGTTTGCTTTCCTGCTGTAAACGTCTAAAATCGGCAGGAAGATCTCCTTCCATATAAATTTTTATAGAAAGCGGATTTTTGACTTGTTTTATAATTCCTAACGAAGTTGGTGATAAAGTATAACGTTTGTCTTTCGTTAAATCAAAACGGTGGAAAAATAACGTTCCAAGTACATTTAAAACAACTAAAATGAAAATAGTAATTCCTAATGTCTTTAGATTTTGTTTTGTAGAAGATTTCATTAGGCTTTATAAGATTTTAATTGATAAACAGTAAAAGACAAGAAAGCGATTGCAATACTTAAAAAATAGATAATATCGCGAGTATCAAGTACACCACGGCTCATACTTTTAAAGTGATTTTGCATTCCTAAAGCTGAAATAAAACCATTTGATCCTGGAATTAGCGAACTCAATCCTTCAAAACCAAAATAGAAGAAAAAGCATAAGAAAACGGCAATAATAAATGCCACAATCTGGTTTTCTGAAAGGGTAGAAGTGAAGATTCCGATTGCTGAATAAGAAGCAATTAAAAACAATAATCCGAAGTACGAACCAATTGTGCTTCCCATATCAATATTGCCTTCTGGCGAACCCAAATCGGAAATTACTTTTACATAAATTAGAGTTGGAATCAAAGCTAAAATGATCAGCAAAAACGAACCAAAGAATTTACCATTTACGATTTCCCAGATTGACAAAGGTTTAGTCAATAACAATTCTAAAGTTCCTTGTTTTTTTTCGTCTGAGAAACTTCTCATCGTCACGGCTGGAATCAAGAAAATTAAAATCCATGGCGCTAATGTGAAAAACGGAGTTAAATCGGCATAACCTGTTTTTAAAATATTGTAATCTCCTTCAAAAACCCATAAAAATAGTCCGTTGCTAATTAAGAAAATCGCAATGACCAAATACCCAATAGGAGAACCAAAAAAGGATTTTATTTCTCGTAAAATGATTGATTTCATTCTTGTTTTTTGTTATTTATTGTTTCATGTTTCACGTTGCTTTACTTTGTGTTTTTTAACCGCAAAGACGCAAAGTTTAACGCAAAGTTCGCAAAGTTTTTTGTTCAAAGCTTTGCGTCCCGAAACTTCGGGATTGCGTTTTTAAAAGTACCTAAAGGTAAAATCCTTGCGAACTTTGCGGTTAAATCGTTCCGGCTAAAGTCTTACAGGTGCGCAAAAATACCAAATTTGATTGTTGTTTTAAATAAAAATTAAAATATATTAAAGACATGTTTTCTGCGCAATCTTGTCATTCCGACGAAGGAGGAATCTTCGTAAGTAGCTCCACAATTATAAACGCCAATCTTTATCGAAATTCTAACGAAGATCCTTCCTTCGTCAGGATGACAAGATTACGGAAATAGTTGAGATAAATTGATAGAGAGTGATTTCACAGACAATCTTGTCATCCTGACGAAGGAAGGATCTTCGTAAGTAGCTCCGTGCAGAAATGTCGTCAATCTTTGTAAAGTTTCTTGCGAAGATTCCTCGTTCCTGGGAATGACAAACTAGTGAAGATCTAAAATCTGCAATCTAAAATCTAAAATTTTTTCTAAGAAAACTGAATCGTAATCACATCACGATAATTCAGTCCAAGCAAACTATTTGCAGAACCAACTTTAGAAGGATTACTTCTGAAAATGGCGATTTCAAGAAAACCAGCTTCGTTAAAAATGGCCAGTTTTTCTCCTTCATATGTTTTAATAGGATATTTGTCTGAGGTCGCAATTGCAGAGTAATTTGGCAAAATCGTTTTGATGTTTTTTGGTTTCATCACGATTTCATACGGGCGCCCACGGGAAATTTCTAAGAATTGCTTTTTAGAAATATTCGTCACCACGTTTCCAAAATGATCAATGTAAATGATGTTTCCTTTTATCGAATTTCCGTCATCAGCCACAAGCGCTTGCAATTCGGTCGCTTCTTTAATAGATTGAATTTCTTTTCCAATTACATTCAACAGGCCGCCTTTAGATAAGTGCGAAGCGACTTGAATAAAGATGTCCAAATCTGTAGATTCAATCGGAAAACGATCATGAATATTAATGGCTACAATTTTCTGCGGAACGATTTTCTGCGTAAGCATGCTCAAAATTCCGTTATCAGCGCAAATAAAGTAGTGATCGTTCCACTGCATGGCGATATGCTGGTTCTCTTTATTGCGTTCAATATCAACACCAATGAGGTGAACGGTTCCTTTTGGGAAACTCAAATAAGCAGCTCCGATAATGTAACTTGCTTCGGCAGTATTGAAGGGATCAATGTCATGAGAAATGTCAATGATTTGAACCTCTGGATTTTCAGAAAGTATTTTACCCTTCAGCGACCCCACAAAGTGATCTTTCAAGCCGTAGTCTGTAGTAAGGGTAATTATTGACATAATTTTGTTTATAACTATTGATAGTATTTAAATCTAAATTTCATTAAATTTGAGAAATGCAAAGCTAATAATAGTAAATACAAATTGAAAGAAAGAAAAGACAATTTGTAATTTTTACCGCATTTGCAAGTTACAATATTCAGTAACACGGATTTAAGTTTGGAAAACAAAAACTGAAAACTGCGACCGAATACTGTGACTAAAAAAAGACCCGACAACCACTAAATATTAAAAGGAATTTTTAATTTAAAAACTACTTCATTTGAACGAAAGAATAATCGAGCTAGTAGATATAGCACCAAAAGAATTTTGGGGCGCGCAGGACAGCCATTTAGAAATCATTAAAAAGTATTACCCGAAGCTTAAAATCGTAGCGCGAGGGACAACTTTAAAAGCATTTGGCGAAAAAGAAGTTTTAGACGAATTCGAAAAAAGATTTCAAAGATTAATGCTGCATTTTACCCGTTACAATAATATTGACGATAATGTAATTGAGCGTGTAATTATGAGTGATGGTCAGGAAGAAAAAAGAGCTTACGATCATGACAAAATCTTAGTTCATGGTGTTGGCGGTAAGATTATCAAGGCAATGACACCCAATCAGCAATTGCTGGTTGATACGATTAAGAAAAACGACATGGTCTTTGCTATTGGTCCTGCTGGAACCGGAAAAACCTATACCGGTGTCGCTATGGCGGTTAAAATGCTAAAAGATAAAGAAGTAAAAAGGATCATTCTGACGCGTCCTGCGGTAGAAGCCGGAGAAAATCTCGGTTTTCTTCCTGGGGATATGAAAGAAAAACTGGATCCTTACATGCAACCGCTTTATGATGCGTTGCGTGACATGCTTCCGAACGAAAAATTAGAGGATTATATTTTGAAAGGAATTATTCAGATTGCGCCGCTTGCGTTTATGCGTGGACGTACTTTGGACAATGCTTTCGTAATTCTCGATGAAGCACAAAACACCACACACTCACAAATGAAAATGTTTTTGACTCGTATGGGAAAAAACGCCAAATTTATGATTACAGGTGACCCTGGACAGGTCGATTTGCCAAGAAGAACTATTTCTGGTCTTAAAGAAGCGATTTTGGTTCTGAAAGATATTGAAGGCATAGGAATTATTTATCTGGATGATAAAGACATCGTGCGTCATAGATTGGTTAAAAAGGTAATCGATGCTTACAAACAAATCGAGAATCACGATTAAATTTTTGAAATGTTAAATGTAAATCGTGAAATGATTTTGCCGCAGATTAAAGGATTTTCACGGATTTAATAATCATTTTAATGTCTTAATCTGTGGCTAAAAGAAATAATATTCGTTTTGTACGTTTTCTGCGGAAAGTGCAAAACGAATATTTTTTTATGAAGGATTATAAAAGTGAAATAGATTTAAAAAACTTAGGATATTTAACGAAATAGTTAAAAAAATAATAAACTTGGCTTATTTCAACCTTGCAAACTTGAGAAACTTTGGTCTTCCGAGCTTAAAATCGTAATTTTGCAATCATAAATATTTGATTACTAATATGACAAAACTTAAAAATATAAAAGTTGTAGTGAGTGACCTTGACGGAACTTTACTCAACCCGCAACACAGAATCTCAGATTACACTAAATCCATTTTTCAAGAACTTCACAATCAAGGCTATTTAATTGTTGTAGCTACAGGTCGTCATCATCTAGACGCTATGGCGATAATTGATAAACTTGAAATTCCGGTTTATCTGGTGAGTTCAAACGGAGCAAGAATTCATTCGCCAAATAAAGAACAGCTTTTCTCCTTTAACTTGGACAGCGATATTGTTAAAGCGGCCTTAAATGTAGAAATCGACCCAGAAATTACGGTTGTTTTATTTAAAGAAAATACGTGGCAGACTAATAAATGGAACGAAAAACTGAACTCTTTTCAAGAAGAATTAAAATACCATCCAGAATTGGTTGATTATAAAACATTAGATGATTTTGCGGCAATTAAAATCTTCTTTTCTTGCCCAGATCATGAGAAATTAGTGAAATTAAAAGACGAAATTTTAGCCAATTCTTCAGAACATTTGCATCACGCATTCAGTTTGCCGACTTGCTTAGAATTCATGGATAAATCGATTGATAAAGCGGTTTCTATTGAAAGAGTTTTAGAGAAGGAAGGTTTTACTTTGCAACAAGCGGTTTCATTTGGAGATGGTTACAATGACGTTCAAATGTTATCTGCTTCTGGAAAAGGACTCATTATGGGGAATGCGCCAGCTTCGCTAAAAGAAGAACTTTCAGATTTAGAAGTAATTCAAACCAATGCAGAAGATGGAGTGGCGAGATATATTGCTTCTAAAATTTTAGATAAGGAATTAGTTTAAGTTTTTTTTAGCCACAAATTGCACAAATTTCCGCAAATTTTCACTTTAAGATAGTGACTAATTTTGCATGTTTTGGTGTAGATAATTTCAAATTTTCTAAATAATTAATTTGTGATAATTTGTGTAATTTGTGGTAAATAGAATTGCAGATTATTAAACACAAATTATCACAATTTTTAAAGATATAAATTAGCGAAATTGGTGCAATTCGTGGCAAAAAGAAAAATATCAAATTATCTCGCTGTTCTCTTCCGTTTCATATTGTAACTATGTGAAATAATTCTAAATTTGCATTCATAAAAAACAACACAACAAAATGAGCAATACAATCACAACTACAAATTTTAATTTCCCGAATCAGAAATCAGTTTACCGCGGAAAAGTTAGAGAAGTTTACAATATTAACGACGAACTTTTGGTAATGGTAGCAACCGATAGACTTTCGGCTTTTGATGTGGTTTTGCCAAAAGGGATTCCGTATAAAGGACAAATCCTAAATCAGATTGCAACAAAATTTATGGAATTGACGCAAGACATTGTTCCAAACTGGCTGATTGCAACTCCGGATCCAAACGTTGCTGTTGGACATTTATGTGAGCCTTTTAAAGTAGAAATGGTAATTCGCGGCTATTTATCTGGACATGCTGCACGCGAATATGCTGCAGGAAGAAAACAAATCTGCGGTGTTGCTATGGCAGAAGGTTTAAAAGAAAATGATAAATTTCCAGAACCAATTATTACGCCAACTACAAAAGCAGACAATGGTTCTCATGACGAAGATATTTCTCGTGAGGATATTTTAGTAAAAGGAATTGTTTCTGAAGAAGATTATTTAGTTTTAGAAAAATATACTCGTGCTTTATTTCAAAGAGGAACTGAAATTGCTGCTTCTCGCGGATTAATTTTGGTAGATACAAAATACGAATTCGGAAAAACGAAAGACGGCGTTATTGTTTTAATTGACGAAATTCATACACCAGATTCTTCTCGTTATTTCTACGCTGAAGGATATGCAGAAAGACAGGAAAATGGGGAGGAGCAAAAACAATTATCTAAAGAGTTTGTTCGTCGCTGGTTAATTGAAAATGGTTTTCAAGGTCAGGAAGGACAGCAAATTCCAGATATGTCAGACGAATATATAGAATCTGTTTCTGAAAGATATATCGAATTGTATGAGAATATCTTAGGAGAAAAATTTGTAAAGGCTGACATTAACAATATTGATCAGCGTATTGAAAAAAATGTAATAGAATACCTTTCTTCAAAATAATATTTTTTAGGTTTTAAATTATTTAAAAAAAATAAAAATGTCCTGTTGTTCACTTTAACACAGGGCATTTTCTTTTGTTCATAATCAGAAAATCATTTGTAAAATTATCATGGGCGCAATTTAGTTTATCTGAATTGCGCTTTTTTTTATTTAATCATGCAACCTAATTCCGTTTTCTGTCGTCTAAATAGAAAATCATCATCAATCATTTAACAAACAATCATTATGAAGAAAGCAGTAATTATTTTAGGCGCAGTTTTTATTTTTGCAAATGTATCAGCAGCATCAAATTGCAATTTAAGAAATAGGAATCAGGTTGAGTTTTCCACTTACGGAACATCACCATTACATCTAGCAGTTAGTAAAGGCGATATTGATGCTGTTAAGAAGTTTATATTGTACGGAACCAACATTAATAAAATGGTCAATAACATGACACCTTTAATGATTGCGGCAAGATTTAACCATTGTGAGATTATTAAATTATTGCTCGCCAATGGAGCAGATGCATCAATCGAAAATTCACACGGTTATACAGCTTTAAAATACGCCGAGTTTGCAAAAGCAACAGATTCAATTGCTATTTTTAAAACATTAAAAGAAAATCGTAAGAATAGTAAATAGAATATAAAAGTGCAATTCAGTTAAATAGTGAATTGCACTTTTTTCGTTTAAGGCTCTTACAAATAACGATTTAAAAAAAAGTTTAAAAAATAAATAAGATTTATTGTAACATTTTCTGTTTTCTATAGTCTATTATAGTAAAACCATTAATTTGGTAACATTCGGGTTCTTTAATTATCGTTTTATTAAGTAACTGTTAAGAATTAGTTAAAACATGGTACTTGGTAATACATAATACGATAAAAAGAACTACTTTTACATCAGAATTTAAATCATCAATAATCAATTAATAAACAATCAATCATTATGAAAAAATCAGTTATTTATTTAGGACTAGCCTTAGTAACATTTGGAAATGTAGCAATGGCTTCAAACGGAGTTTCGACTGTTAAAAATCCAATTGAGTTAACGGGTTATGCAGCAAATCCTTTAAATGTTGCTATTAGTAAAGGAGATTTAGTAGCCGTGAAAAAATTTATAGAATACGGTGCAGATGTAAACGTTATGTCTGAAGATCTTACTCCGTTAATGATTGCAGCACGTTACAATAAACATGAAATCATTAAAGTTTTATTGGAAAATGGAGCAAAAGCAAACGTAAAAAATGAAGGCGGATTTACTGCTTTGAGATATGCAGAATTATCTAATGCTACAGAGTCAATTGCGCTTTTGAAAAATCTGAAATAACAGTTTAAAAGTTTTGAGTTAGTAAAATGACCTTTCTGAGCAAAAGGTCATTTTTTTTTGTTTTAAAATGAAATCTTTAAACAAAAAAAGCATCATTACGAAAATGATGCTTCTTCCTTTTTTAAATCCCAACAAATTGATTTAAAACTAATTATTTTATTGTTTATTCTATTGGCACATGTTTCTTTCTGTTGAATATCCAGAATAAAATAGGGAATACCAATAAGGTAAGAACAGTTGCTGTCATTAAACCTCCAATAATCACGATAGCAAGCGGTTTTTGAGATTCGGAACCAATTCCTGTTGAAATTGCGGCAGGCAATAATCCAATTGATGCCATTAATGCTGTCATGACCACCGCTCTGGTTCTGGCTTTAACTCCCATGAAAATGGATTCTTCGAGCGAGAATTTGGCTTTCAGATTATGATGGAATTCAGAAATTAAGATGACTCCATTTTGAATACAGATTCCAAGAAGTGCTATAAATCCAACTCCGGCAGAAATTCCGAAATTCATTCCTGTAAGATGAAGCGCGATAATCCCACCAATAATGGCAAACGGAACATTAGCTAAAACAAGAAGAGAATCTTTAAAATTTCCAAACAAAATAAATAACAGCACAAATATCCCAATTAAGCTGATTGGCACGACTTGCGCCAAACGTGCACTTGCACGAACCTGATTTTCAAATTCACCAGTCCAGCCCGTTGTATAACCCGCAGGAAGTTTCAGTTGATTTACTTTGGCTTGCGCTTCGGCAATTGTACTACCTAAATCTCGATCGCGCACAGAAAATTTGACTCCAATAAAACGTTTGGTATTGTCTCTATAAATAAAAGCTGGCCCTGTTACACTTTTAATATCACAAATTTCTTTAAATGGAATTTTGACACCACTTATAGTAGGAACTTTTAATTCTTCTAAGTCTTCCTCGTCTTTTCGATATTCTTTAGAGAAACGAACTCGGACATCAAATCTTTTTTCATCTTCATATTTATGAGTCGCTGTTTTTCCTCCAAAAGCTAATTCTAAAACAGCTTGAGCGTCACTTAATGTAACTCCGTAAGCCGCCATTTTTTCTCGATCTAGAATAACACTTATTTCCGGCTGACCAACATTTCTTAGAATACCCGCATCTTTTATACCTGGAATATTTTTTATCTGCGCCAAAACTTCATTTGCGAGCTGATCTAATTTATTTAAATCGTCTCCATAAATTTTTACTGCATTTGAAGCTTTAAATCCGGCCACAGATTCCGCGACGTTATCAATTACAGGTTGCGAATAATTATAGGTAATTCCTTGATGAACTTTCAATTTATTATCCATTTCATTGATTAGTTCGTCCATTGAAATTTTACGTGTCCAGTCTGCTTTTGGTTTTAAATCAACCTGAAGCTGAATAAAACCAAAACCATTTGGGTCGGTTCCGTCATTGCTTCGGCCCGTTTGAGATAAAACTTTTTTCACTTCTGGAAAAGTTTCTAAGTCTTTTCTAATCATCGCCGCTGTTTTTACACTTTCAGGAAGCGAAGTACTCATTGGCAATTCTGCGGTTACCCAAAGTGCGCCTTCATTTAGTTGAGGCAAAAATTCTGTCCCTAAGAAACCTGCAGAAAAGAAAACGGCAGCCATGACTCCGATAGAAACGATTAAAGTTTGCACTTTATGTTTGAATGTCCAAGCAAAACCTTTTGATACGAGTCGATCCCAAAAATTAACAAATGGATTGTTTTTTTCTTTTACATTTTTATTTAATAAAATATGAGAAAGAACTGGAACTAAAGTCAAAGTAAATATAAGTGCTCCCAATAATGCAAAACCCAATGTGAAGGCTAGGGGAGTGAACATTTTTCCTTCTACTTTCTGGAATGAGAAAATTGGAAGTAAAGCCGTGATAATAATCAATTTTGAAAAGAAAATGGCTTTACCCATTTCTGTTCCTGTTTTCTTGATCAGACTTCCTTTTGCAATTTTATTAAATTTCTCCATTCCCAACTGATGCGCTCGATGATCTAGAACTACAAACAGTCCTTCAACCATTACGACGGCGCCGTCAATGATAATTCCGAAATCGACAGCACCTAAACTTAATAAGTTGGCGCTCATTCCCATCATTTTCAGACATAAAAAGGCAAATAATAGTGAAAGCGGAATTACGATGGAAACCGTGAAAGTAGTTCTCCAATCGGCCATGAAAAGAAACACAACGCAAGTTACCAGAATAATACCTTCAAATAAATTATGCATTACAGTTTCGGTCGTGAAATTCATCAGATTATCACGATCGTAAAAAGTTTCAATTTTTATGTCTTTTGGAAGAACATTTTCGTTAAGATCTTTGATTTTTGCTTTAATTAAAGCCAAAGTCTCTTGCGGATTTTCTCCTTTTCGCATTACTACAATGCCTTCAACAGCATCATCATTATTTCCTAAACCCGTTTGACCCACTCTCGGCATCGAGCTTTCGTAAACATCAGCGACATTTTTTACCAAAATTGGATTTCCTCCTGCATCATCAACAATAATATTTTCAATATCTGTTTTTGATTTTAAAAGTCCAACCCCGCGAACAACAAAAGCTTGACCATTTTTTTCGATAATATCTCCTCCAACGTTTAGGTTTCCGGCGTCAACGGCATTAAATACTTGAAGTGGTGTGATATTGTATTTTGCCAATTTAATTGGATCAACTCCAACTTCATACGTTTTGGTTTGGCCGCCAAAAACATTCAAGTCAGCAACTCCAGGAACAGCGCGTAATTGTTTGTCGATCACCCAGTTTTGGTAAGTCAATAATTCTCTACTGTCTCTGCTGTTACTTTTTACAATATATCTAAAAATTTCTCCTGTCGGACCGTAAGGCGGCTGAACGTCTGGTTCAACATCTTCTGGAAGCGAAACGTTTTTTAATAGATTGTTTACTTGAAAACGCGCAAAAGTATCATCAACACCATCATCAAAAATTATTTTGATAACTGATAAGCCAAACATTGTAATACTTCGAACACTGGTTTTCTTCTGAACGGAGTTCATGGAAATTTCTATTGGAGACGTTACAAAACGTTCTACTTCTTCCGCACTTTTACCATTCCATTGTGTGATGATGATGATTTGCGTATTGGTAACGTCGGGAAAGGCGTCAATGGGCATATTTTTGAACGAAATAAATCCAGCAACAGCCAATAATCCGACCCAAAAGAAGGTGAATGCTTTATTCTTTAGAGAAAAAGCAATAATATTTTTTATGAATTTGTTCATGTCTTAATTGTTTAAAGCACCATAAATAAACAGCTGGTTGTTTGTGATCACTTTTTCGTTTTCTTTCAATCCGCTTGAGATGTAAGTGGTGTCGCCAACAACTCGGTAAACTTCAACCTGTCTGGTTTCTATGTTGTTACGATCTTTAAAAACAACTACAAAATTTTTGCTTTTATCAAATACAATCGCTTTGCTTGGCACGGCTATCATAGACTGATTTTCATTAAAAGACAATTTGATGTTGGCGTTCATGTCTGGTTTAAGTAAGTAATCTGGATTGCTTAACTTAATTCTTGCCTGCATTGCTTTGGTTTCTGGATCAATTACGTTGTAGATTTTATCTACTTTTCCGTTAAAAATTTTATCTGGATAACTTAACGTGGTAACTGCGGCAGTTGTTCCTAATTTTACTTTATTAATGTCAATTTCATTAATATTGGCCATTGCCCAAACTTCACTGATTTCAGCAATATCAAAAATGTTTTCAGAGCGGTCGTTACGCAAAAGCATGTCTTGATTGATACTTTTTTGAATAATAAAACCGCTGATCGGAGCCGTTACTTCGTAAATAGATCCCGCTTTAATATTATAGATTTTATATGTTTCCTGAATTTTGCTTAATTGCGACTGAGCTTTATTCACTTCAGATTTTGCTTGAAGAACATCACTTTCAGAATTTAACTTTCCGTCAAATAATTCTTGGGCAACTTTCAGATTATTTTTCGCTACAAGCAAATCACTTTTAGCATCGATCGACTGTTTTTCAAAATCGGCAACATCGGTACTTTTTATAGTAGCTAAGACTTGTCCTTTTTTTACGTAATCACCAAGCTCAACGTTTACTTTCATTACGTTTCCGCCAACTAACGGGTAAACATCAATCATTTTATTGTTATCTGCAGTTATTTTTCCGTAAAAACTAAGTTCATTTTTTACGGGCTGCATTTCAGCATTTGCAGTAGTAGTCGTTTTTAGCATATCGTTGCTCAAAACAAAAGAAGTATTGGTTTCAGGATTTTCAACTTCCTTCTTGCAGCTTGTTAGAGACAGACTTGCAATTGCGATTCCTAGGAATAATATATGTTTCATTTCTATATTTTTTAAAATAAATCTTTGTTGATAGTACTATTTAATTCTTCGCCTGCTATGACTACTTTTTTCTTTAATTCATTTAACTGAATTATAGCTTGATTGTAGCTTTCCATAAAATCAGTGAATTCTAAAAGGCTTACATTTCGCTTTTGAAAATTGGTCAGCATTCCGTTGTAAACCGCTTCAAAATCTGAGTTTACAGTTGGTTTGATTACAGAATAATTTTGTCTGGATTCGTCCCATTTTGTCCAGGCAGAAGTAATTTCGTTTTGAAGCTGCAACTCAAAATTCTGTTTTTCAACCTTTGACTGCTCTAGAATAGTTTGCGCATATTTTATATTTCCTTTGTTTTTGTTCCAAAGTGGCAGCGGAATCGCGACATTGACATTTGCTTCATTATTAAAAGCACCGCTTCGCTGATCGTAAGTTGCCCCCACAGTAATGTCAGGAATAGAAAGTGATTTCTGTAATTTGACGTTCAGTTCATTAGAATCAATTTCTTTTTGCTTCGCTAAATAATCTGGACGGTTTGCAATAGCTTGTTCTTCAAAGCTTTTAAGATCAAAATCGATTACTTTTAAATATTTGTTCGAATCATCTTTGCTGACGATTGGAATTACATTTTCAGTTTCGTTCAGAAGAAGTTTTAAATTGGCCTGTTCGTCAATATTATCATTGATCACTTGTAAGCGTTCATTTTTAAAATTAAGATACAATGATTGTAAACGCACAACATCTTTTAAGGGAATATTGCCTTTTTGCGCCTGAATCGAATAAGAATTGATAAGGTTCTCGATGTGAGCCAATTGCTTATCGGTATTTTCCAGATTTTTAGAATTGTAGTAAACCGTAAAAAAGCTTTTACGCAATTGAAATTTTAAAGTTCGCAGCAAGTCGTTAAATTGAAGTTCTGCCAATTGTGCATTAGATTGAGCCAATTTAATCTCATTAAGTTTCTTACCTCCTAGATAAATAAGCTGCTCAATACCAAAGACTTTCTGGCCTTCTTTACCAATATCAAAATACTTATCCCTTTCCGGGTTGTACGCATTAAGTTCCGCAGTTATCGTCGGATTATCCCAAATACGCGCCTGAATGGTAAGTGCTTTTGAGGCATCAATATTGTATTGTGCTGCCAGTAAATAGAGATTCTTTTTTAAGAATTGGCTTTCACAGTCTTCAAGAGTGACTGTTTTTTGAGCTGTTATCGCTTGGTTAAGAAGCGTAAATAACAACAGTGCAAATAACTTTTTCATTGTATCATCTTTAATTTAATACAAAGATGATAGCGAGAGGCTTTAAGAGACCTTAAAATTGACCTTAAAAAGAACTTAAAAAGTGAATTACTTTCGAAAAACTATAGAGAATATATTTAGATTATCTTCTGTAATACTGTAAGTTATATTTGAATTGTGAAGATTAAGGATTCGGTTTACAATTCGAAGACCTAAACCAAAACCTGTGATTCCCTTTGAATTTTCGCCACGCATAAAAGGCTGAAAAAGATTTTTCTGTTCTTCATCATTTAATGTTGGTCCAGAATTTGAAATCGATAAAACTAATTCTCCATTTCCAGTGCTGATATTTACTTTTGCCTGTTTGTTATCAGAATAAATATAAGCGTTTTTTAAGACGTTTGTTATTGCAATTTCCAAGAGATTTTTATTTCCGTGTACTTCTAATGCAGTATCTAAATCGTCGCTTTCTTCCATTTCAAAAAGGATAACAAAATCTGGAAAGGTTTTATTGATTTTTTCAATCGAAGAAAATAGAATTTCATCTATTCGCTGAATCTCGTTATGTTCTGTTCTTCGATTGTCGATTTTAGAAAGAATTAATAGCGAGTTAATCAATTCACTTAAATGATTGACGTCGGCTAATATGGAATGTAAAAACGATTTGTTTTTTGATTGTGCCTCAGAATCCGCAATAGCATTTTCAATCTGAGAAGTCATTCTAGAAAGAGGCGTTCTTAATTCATGTGATGCATGCGCTGTAAATTCCTTTTGTTTTTGATAGGAAACTTCAATCCGATCCATCATAAAATTAAACTCATCTGCAATTAGATCAATTTCATTTTTACTGCTGTGAGATTCAATTCTGGTGTCTAGATTATTTTCGTTTATGTTTTTGATTTTTTGATGGAAAGCATTTAAAGGATTCATTGCTTTTCTTACTGCGAAAGAAGTAATAACCCAGCATAAACAAGTAAAAAAGATATAAGATACAATTAAGGTGTATCGTAAAAAAAGCAATTTCTTCTTGCCATAATCATCTGTTGCAGATATTAAAGCGTAAAAATCCTTGTCGTTTGTATCGTAAAAAACGCCATATACTTCATAATCGCCCTGCTGTTTAAAAAAGGTTTTGTTCTTTTTTAAATATTTTAAATCATCAATAGACCAATTGATTTTGGCATCATCGATACTGCTATAAATCAGCTTATAATTAGAATCAAAAACCAATGTTTTCTCATCATATAATTTATTGATTGAATTCTGGTCAATGATTTTCAGAAGCTGATTGTCAACTTGCTTCACATTGACTAATAATTTAATATTAGACAATGCCTTAACTTCCAATCGGTCACGAAATTCTTCTTTTCGATAATTCGAATACAAAACAAATATCACAGTAGATGCCAATCCAAAAAGGATGGTAAACAGTAAACTGACTAAAAGTGATATCCGATTTTTTAATGTCATTCCTGATCGCTTAGATAATAACCGTAGCCAACTTTGGTACGGATTAGTTTAATTTCATGATCCTTATCGATTTTCTTTCTCAAAAAATTAATGTAAACTTCAATTGTGTTCTGATTGGTTTCGATATGATAATCCCATAATTTCTCGGCAATGAATTGTTTTGAAAGCACTTTTCCTTTAGCATGAGCTAAAATTAAAATCAATTTAAACTCTTTTGGAGTTAATTTGATTTCTTCGCCAGATCTAAAAACTTTCATTTCCTCCTCAAAAATTTCTAAATCTTTGATCACAATTTTGCTTTCTACCTGCTGCGGAACTTCCTTTCTTCTTAAAAGTGATTGAACTCGAGCATACAATTCATCAAAATGAAAAGGTTTTACCAAATAATCGTCTGCGCCACTATCAAAAGAAGATAATTTATCTTCGATTTCGCTAAAAGCAGTCAGCATTATAATAGGTGTTTTATGATCGATTTTACGAATGTCTTTGCAAACCTCTATACCGTTTGTGCCAGGAACATTAATATCCAGAATAATCAAATCATATTCGTACGGAAAATACTTTTTTAACAGTAAAGAGCCATCATAATAAGGAACACACTCGAACTTCTTTGAGGTAAAGAATGCTGAGATTTCTTTAGACAAAGTAAAATCGTCTTCGAGTAGTAAAATTTTCATATTGATATTTTATTTGTAAATCCGGCAATTTCCAGCCGGATTTACATTAAAGATACATCTTATTTAAAATAAGAAAAAGTCTCGTTGGTTTCTATTTTTTGTAAAGATTCATAAATCAGTTGAATCACATTCTCCACATCATCTCTATGAACCATTTCGACAGTCGTATGCATATAACGCAACGGAAGCGAAATCAATGCAGAAGGCACACCGCCATTACTGTACGCAAAAGCATCTGTGTCTGTACCCGTCGCACGAGAAGTAGCATGTCTCTGGAACGGAATCTTATTTTCTATTGCTGTGTCTACAATCAAATCTCGTAATTTATTCTGAATTGCAGGAGAATAACCAATAACAGGTCCTTTGCCCATTTTTAGATCGCCTTCTACCTTTTTATCAATCATTGGAGTAGTGGTATCGTGGCAAACATCGGTAACAATAGCCACATTTGGTTTTATTCTGTGTGCAATCATTTCCGCTCCGCGAAGACCAATTTCTTCCTGAACAGAATTCACGATATACAACCCAAAAGGAAGCTTTTTATTGTTTTCTTTTAATAATCGAGCCACTTCAGCAATCATAAAACCGCCCATTCTGTTATCAATAGCACGGCAGACAAATTTATTTTCGTTTAAAATCATAAATTCGTCAGGATAAGTAATCACGCATCCTACATGAACGCCCAAAGCTTCAACTTGTTCCTTGTTTTCGCAACCCAAATCAATAAAAATATTACTCAATTTAGGAATTTCTTCCTTGTCACGCAAACGCGTATGAATCGCAGGCCATCCAAAAACACCCTTTACAATTCCGTTTTTCGTGTGAATATTTACTCTTTTAGAAGGAGCAATCTGATGATCAGAACCACCATTTCGTATAACATATATTAAACCATCTTCCGTAATATAATTGACATACCAAGAAATTTCATCAGCATGTCCCTCAATAACAACTTTATAAGGCGCATCAGGATTGATTACCCCGACAGCAGTTCCGTAAGTATCAGTTATAAAAGTATCAACGTAAGGTTTTAAATAATCCATCCAAAGTTTCTGGCCCTCACTTTCGTAACCAGTTGGAGAAGCGTTATTTAGGTAGCTTTCTAAGAATGCTATAGAAGTATTATTTAAGATAGAATTTGAATTCATAAAAATATTTTTCCGCTAAAATATAAATTTGGTATCAGAGTTGTGTATAAATATATAATTTTACACTTAAATTATGATTCAATGAGACTAACCACCTTTTTATTTATACTATTAGTTTGTTTTTCGTCACAAGCCCAAGTTACTCCCAAAGAAAACGAACAAATGGGGTATATATTAACTGAGAAAGATTCTATTTTAGGAGATACCATTCAATTGCCAGAAATAATTATTTCAAAAGGGCAAAAGATGAGTCCAGAAGAAATGAAGCAATTTCAAATTCTTCAAAATAGAGTTTACAAAGTATATCCGTATGCTAAACTTGCTGCAGAGCGATTAACAGCATTAAATAACGGAATGGCACGCTTAAAAACAAGCCGCGAAAAAAAGAAGTATTTTAAAATCGTAGAAGATTACCTAAATAACGAATTTGAAGAAAGACTTAAAAAGCTTTCTAGAAAACAAGGACAGATTTTGGTAAAATTAGTTCATCGTCAAACAGGAATCACGACTTACGAACTCATAAAAACATTAAAAAGCGGATTCAAAGCCTTTGTTTCTAATACAACCGCCAATTTATTTGATATTAGCTTAAAAGAAGAATACAAACCATACGATGTAAACGAAGACTATCTAATAGAAACAATCTTGGTTAGAGCATTTGAATCTGGCCGACTAGTAAGTCAAAAACCGGCAAATCCTGTAGATTATGAAGATTTAGCCGAAAAATGGCAACGAAAAGCAAAAGACCTAAATAAGAAATAATTCTACATATATATAATAGTATAACCCGACAGTTTTTCCAAACGCTGTCGGGTTTATTATTTTTACATATATAATATATAAGGAGCAGTTTGTCAGGCTGAGCGTAGTCAAAGCCCATCTGGATAATATCTGTTTCCAGAAGCCATCGTTTTTGTTATCTGCATATAATATATAAGTATAGAGGCTGATCGTCCCGAAGCTTCGGGAGAAAGTCCATCTGGCTGATATCTGTTTCCAGAAGCCATCGGTTTTTATTTTTTATATACATAATAATATATAAGTATAGCATGTCAGGCTGAGCGGAGTCGAAGCCCATCCAGTCTTGGAATTTGGAATTTTAGGAATTGGAATTTAATCAGGAGCTGTTTCCCGCTATCCGCTCCAATCTTTTCGGGCCGAACCCCGGCCCAAAAAGGATTTCCTCCCGAGGCTTCGGGACTATCGGGGCTAGGGGAGAGCGTTCCGGAAGAAGTTTGTTCTAAAATAAGAAGAAACAAAAGAATAAAAAATCCCAGAAAAAGAGGTGCAAACCCTGAAAACTCCGCAAAACAGGCCATCCAAAAACAAGAAAAAACAGCAGAATGCCAGCCGGACCCAGAAAAACCCTACAGGAAACGAAAAAACTTTCAAATGTAAATCAGCTGTTACCAGAGGGTTAAGAAAAACATTCAGAAAACATGGAAAAAATATAAAAGAAAGCCTTGGAAATGTAAATAAAGATTCTACCTTTGCACCCGCAACAGCGAAAAACGCTCATCGAAATACTGGCAGGCCGGACGGATTAAAAGAAAAGAAATTTTCAAAAAAAGATCCCGAAAAGCTTGCAGGAATTGAAAAAGCTTTTTACATTTGCACCCCGCAAAACAGGGAAAGTTCATTGACAGACTGGAGGAAAGATCAGAAAAATGAGGCGAAAAAAAGCTTCATAAATTTTTCAAGTTTTTCTTGCAGGATACAAAAAGAAGTTTTAGTTTTGCACCCGCTTTGAAACACAGGCGGAGAAATAAAAAAAGACACGTTCGTAGACATATTGAATTGACAGCCGTTTTAACAGAAATGTTAGAACAAAAAGAA
>Ga0079104_1000173_pt1 | contig 91782 bp, 83 predicted proteins | sample MedtruBG_FD_76829 | JGI IMG/M metagenome (GOLD analysis project Ga0079104, IMG submission 76829) | Root nodule microbial communities of legume samples collected from California, USA - Medicago truncatula BG | ecosystem: Host-associated > Plants > Roots > Nodule | place: USA: California...
GGCTACAACGCCACGGGCACGAACCCGTGGATGGCCGGTGCGTTCGTCGGCAACATCATCAAGTTCTACGAAGCCGACCAGCTGTTCACCGCCGCGGGCAAGGGCTCGGGCCTGAACCGCACGCAGATCGTGGACATGATGCTGCAGGGCATGGACTACATCGTGAAGTACGGCTACGACGACACGAAGCAGTGGTTCGTGTACTCGGAAGTCACCCGCACCTACAGCGGTGGCGACACGCACATCATCTACCCGCTGGCCTACCTCGACCGCCTCTACAAGCAAGAGAAGGCCGCCGGCCGCCTGGTGAACAGCAGCTGGTACACCACGCAGCCGAAGTGGAGCACCATCGCCACCCGTCGCTACGACGAGCTGAACAACCTGAAGGTCGGTGCCAGCACCCAGTCCTTCGGCTTCTACGGCTACGAAATGGTCTACCCGGCCGACTACTTCAAGGTGATGCAGGACACCCTGGGCCGTTGATCGGCACCTTCGTGACCTGAATGGAAACACCGGCGGAAACGCCGGTGTTTTTTTTCGTCCGTGCGGGCCGGACATCCCCTGTCCTGACGGGGCGGGACCCCGGTCCGGGTGCCCCGGAACAGGGGGGCTCCGGGGGGCGCGGGAAGGGGGTGCCGATGCTAAAGTGCGCGCCTCTCACCGCTCCAGGCTCCGCTCCGCATGCAGCAACTCGCCGACAAACCCCATGTGGTCCACGTGATCGACCGGCTGCCGCCGGACGGCGCCGAGCGGCTCATCGTCGACGTGCTGCAGAACCGCTCCGACCGCTTCCGCTTCTCGGTGTTGTGCATCGTGGCCGGCGGCGAGATGGTCGACGAACTGCGTGCCATCGGCGTGCCGGTGACCATCCTGAACCGCAAGCCCGGGCTCGACTTCGGCACGCTGCCGGCGCTGGTGCTCTGGTACCGCGAGCAGAAGGTCGCGGTGGTGCACACCCACCTCTACGCCGCCGACAGCTACGGCCGCGTGGCCGCGGTGCTGGCCGGCGTGCGCGGCCGCTTCTCCACGCGGCACAACACCAGCGCGTGGGGCAGCCGCGGCCGCCGCTGGCTCGCGTGGGGCCTCGGCCGCCTCAGCCAGCGCGTGATCGCATGCGGCGAGGCCGTGGGCAAGTTCCTCGTCGATGTCGAGCGGCTGCCGCCCGATCGCGTGACCGTGATCGCCAACGGCATCAACCTGCGCCGCTTCGACGCGGTCGACCGCACCGCGCTGCGCCGCGAGCTGGGCGTGGGCGAGAACACCGTGTTGATGGGGGTCGTGGGCCGACTGCACCCGCAGAAGGGCCATGCGGACCTGATGGTCGCACTCGAGGCGCTGAACCGCACCCATCCCGATTTCGTGTGCGTGCTCGCCGGCTCCGGTGACCTGAAGGACACCATCGAGGCCGACGCGAAGGCGCGGGGCCTCGAAGGCAAGGTGCGCCTGCTGGGCCAGCGCAAGGACATCCCGAACGTGCTCGCCGGCCTCGACCTCTTCGTGATGCCGTCGCTGTGGGAAGGCCTGCCGATGGCCATGCTCGAAGCCATGGCGCTCGCCACGCCGGTGCTGGCCACGTCGGTGGGCAGCATCCCCAGCGTGATCGACTCCGGCGAGGACGGCATGCTCGTGCCCCCGGGCGATCCCGCAGCGCTCACGACGGCCCTGCAGCGCCTGATGGCCGACGGCGACTGGCGCCGCCAGCTCGGCCGCAAGGGGCGCGACACCGTGGTGGCCCACTTCAATGCAGCGAATACCGCCAGCGCCTATGAAAGACTCTACCTCGAGGCCCTCGCGTGAGCATTCCGTCACGCCGTGCCGACCCCACGACCCAGGGATTGGCGCGTTCCATGAACTACGGGATTATCCGTATGCCAGGGGTGAGGCCATGAGCACGGCCTCCTGCTGTTCCAACCCCGATGAACAGTCGCGGCCACGTCGGCCCGCCCGACTCTGACCCACACCGTGTTGATCGGTGAACGACGGGGATCCCGCGCTCACCATGACGACCCACCTCTTGTTGAAAAGCTAACGAAACCATGACCACCATCGCGATCGTCGGACTCGGCTATGTCGGCCTCCCCCTGGCCGTTGAATTCGGCAAGAAGTACAAGACCATCGGCTTCGACCTGTCGGCGCCGAAGATCGAGTCGTACAAGCGCCACGTCGATCCCACCGGCGAGGTCAGCACCGAGAACCTGAAGGCCTCGACCCAGCTGTACCCCACCACCGACCCCACCGCGCTGCGCGAGGCCGACTTCATCATCGTCGCCGTGCCCACGCCGGTCGACGACGCGCACAACCCCGACTTCACGCCGCTGGTCGGCTCCAGCACGTCGGTGGGCCGCAACCTGAAGCCCGGTGCCATCGTGGTGTTCGAATCCACCGTGTACCCCGGCGCCACCGAGGAAGTCTGCATTCCCATCATCGAGAAGGAATCGGGCCTCAAGTGGAAGAAGGACTTCTTCGTCGGCTACTCGCCGGAGCGCATCAACCCGGGTGACAAGCTGCACACGCTGACCACCATCACGAAGGTCGTCTCCGGCGACACCCCCGAGACCCTCGAGCGTGTCGCCGAGGTCTACGGCAGCGTGATCACCGCCGGCGTCTACAAGGCCGCCAGCATCAAGGTGGCCGAAGCCGCGAAGGTGATCGAGAACACCCAGCGCGACCTGAACATCGCCCTCGTCAACGAACTCTCGCTGATCTTCCACCGCATCGGCATCGACACCCTCGACGTGCTCGAGGCCGCCGGCACCAAGTGGAACTTCCTGCCGTTCCGTCCGGGCCTGGTCGGCGGCCACTGCATCGGCGTGGACCCGTACTACCTGACCCACAAGGCCGAGCGCATGGGCTACCACCCGCAGGTCATCCTCGCGGGCCGCCGCATCAACGACGGCATGGGCAAGTACGTCGCCGAGCAGACCATCAAGAACCTGATCCAGTCGGGCTTCCAGGTCAAGGGCGCGCACGTCGCCGTGCTGGGCCTCACCTTCAAGGAAGACTGCCCGGACCTGCGCAACTCGAAGGTCATCGACGTGATCCGCGAACTCGAGACCTACGGTGTCACCGTGCACGTGCACGACCCGGTCGCCTCGGCCGAGGAAGCGAAGCACGAGTACGGCGTGAACCTCGTCTCGTGGGAACACCTGCCGCGCTGCAACGCCATCGTGGCCGCCGTGTCGCACAAGGAACTCAAGGCCCACAGCGTCGACGCCTACGTCGAGAAGCTGGCCCCGGGCGGCCTCTACGTCGACGTCAAGGCGCAGGCCGACCAGGCCGCGCTGAAGGCCCGCGGCATCAACGTCTGGCGCCTGTGATGAGCGACGCGTTCGACGACATCCTCGCGAAGGTCGAGGCCAACCCGCGCCGCTGGCTCGTCACCGGCAGCGCCGGCTTCATCGGCTCGCACTTGCTCGAGAACCTGCTGCGCGCAGGCCAGCAGGTCACGAGCCTCGACAACTTCGCCACCGGCCACCAGCACAACCTCGACCAGGTGCGCGAAGCCGTCGGCGAAGCCGCGTGGGCCCGCCACCGCTTCATCCAGGGCGACATCGCCGATCCCGAGACGGCCCGCCAGGCCTGCGAAGGCATCGACGTGGTGCTGCACCAGGCCGCCCTCGGCTCGGTGCCGCGGTCCATCAAGGACCCGCTCACCACGCACCGGGCGAATGCCACCGGCTTCCTGAACATGCTCACCGGCGCGAAGGATGCCGGCGTGAAGCGGTTCGTCTACGCGGCGTCCAGCTCCACGTATGGCGACTCGCCCACGCTCCCGAAGGTCGAGGACGTGATCGGTCGGCCGCTGTCCCCGTACGCCGTCACCAAGTACCTGAACGAGCTGTACGCCGACGTGTTCGGCCGCACCTACGGCCTCTCGTCCATCGGCCTGCGCTACTTCAACGTGTTCGGCCCGCGCCAGGATCCCAACGGCGCCTACGCCGCCGTGATCCCGAAGTGGGTCGCCGCCATGCTGAACGGCACGCAGTGCCTGATCAACGGCGACGGTGAAACCTCGCGCGACTTCTGCTTCATCCGCAACGTCGTGCAAGCCAACCTGCGGGCCGGCATCACCGACAACCCGGACGCGTCGAACCAGGTCTACAACGTGGCCGTGGGCGACCGCACCACGCTGAACCAGCTGCACGCGGCCATCGCCGCGGCCCTGGCCACCGAACGGCCCGACCTGAAGGTCGAAGCCCCGAAGTACCAGGACTTCCGCGCCGGCGACGTGCGCCACTCGCTGGCGGACGTGAGCAAGGCCGGGCGCCTGCTGGGCTACGCGCCCACGCACGACGTGAGCGCCGGCCTGAAGCAGGCCGTGGCCTGGTACGTGCGGGACGCGGTCCGGCGCGGCTGATCCCGGAGGTCCCGGCCGCTAGCGGTCGGTGACCTGCAACGCCTCGCCCCGCACCGCGCGGGCGATCAACGGCCACACGACCTGGTGCGACTGACGGAACCAGTCGAGGTGGCCCAGGCCGCTCAAGCCGTGCGCGCGCGGAAACACCTGCAGCACCTGGCTGGGCGCGGCGGGCAGCGTGCGCACCAGGTCGGCCACGGTGCCCGGGTTGGCGATGTCGTCGTCCGCGGCATGGAGCAGCGTCAGGGGCGTGCGCACTTCCGCATGGAAGTCCGCCGCCGGCCGCTCGCGCACGGCGTTCTTCGCATACCCGCCCGCGGCACACCACTGTCCCCACTGGCGCCCCACTTCCGAGGGCAGGTTCTCCCCCAGGCCCAGGGCCGACGTCGGGGCGTAGCCCTTCAGGCGAATGCCGAGCGGGACCAGGCAGAGCAGCCCCAGGCGCGCCTTGAGCGCGAACGCCAGCCGCATCTGCTTGAACCAGCCCGTGGACGCCGCCACCCCCACCAGCCGGGCGACCCGCTGGTGATTGGGCAGCAGGCCGATCATCTGGCCGCCGGCGCTGTGGCCGACCAGCACGACCCCGGGTGCCCCGGTGCGGGCCACCAGCCAGTCCAGCGCCGCCACCTGGTCGAGTTGACCCCACTCCGCCAGCGTGGCGCGGCAGTCCTTCAGCCGGCCTTGCAGGGACAGGCCGATGCCGCGGTAGTCGAACACGAGCACGTCGTGCCCCTGGGCCGCCAGCCAGCGCGCGAAGCGCAGGTAGAAGTGCTGCTTCACCCCCGTGGCCGGCGACAGCAGCACCGGCAGCCCGCCGGGTGCACCCGAGGCCTGCAGAAAGTGCCCTCGCAGGCGCTGCCCGTCCGCGCAGAGGATGTCGACGACTTCCGCGTCCTGGCGATGGGTTTCGATCGAGGGGGTCATGGCGTGGGAGTGGCAGGGGTTTCAGGGGAGGGGACACCGAGCCGCTGGACGTGCTCGAGCCAGCGGACCACGGTCTGCAACTCCGCCTCGCTGAAGCCGGCGGTCAGTTGCTCGTTGATGCGGATGAGGGCCTCGCGCAGCGCGGGCATCTGCGCGCGCCCGGCGGGCTGGAGCCAGACACGCTGCGTGCGGGCGTCCTGGGTGCAGGCCTGGCGCCGAACCCAGTCCAGGGCTTCCATCCGCTGCACCAGGCCTGAAACGGCCGACGGCACCAGGTCCAGGGCCTTGGCCAGTTCGCCCATCGTCGCGCCGTCCTTTTCCAGCAGGACGAACAGCACGCCGGCCTGCGGCGGCGAAGGCGCCGCCCCGGCGAGCGAGGCCACACGCGCCTGTTCGCCTGCGGCCCACAGCTGGAGCCGGCGTTGCGCGCTGTTGAGCAGGTAGATCCAGCGGGGACGGGTGCCCATGGAACACTTTCGCGGTTATTTCACATGCGAAGTATATGCCTGGGAGGGCAGGCCGGCCAGATCGAAAGGAACGGGCGTAAAGTGGGAAGCCCCCCGCCCTTCGGAACCTTCGCATGAGCAGGCCATTCCTCCGTGCCCGCGGATCGTGTGCCGCCGCCGTCGCGGCCGTCCTCTCGGCCGCCTGCGTCACGACCCCGCTCCCCGGCGTCCCCGTCCAGGACGTCGACCAGGCCGCCGTGCAGGGCTGCACCTGGATCGCCGACCTCGAGGTGAACGCGATGCGCGACAGCGGTTCGCCGGCGGCGGACCTGCAGCGCGTGAAGGAGCGGCTGCTCGCCGAGGCCCGCGCACGCGGCGCCACCCACCTCGTGGTGACCGAGCGCGACTTGCGCTTCGCGCTGGCACTCGCCCGGGGCCGCGCGTACCGCTGCGGCTGACCTCGGCCCCTCAGACGGCCAGGCCGCGGGGCCGGCGGGTCCACCGCATCGCCGCCCCCACCAGGTCCGTGCCCAGCACCGGTTTCGTCAGGAAGTCGTTCATGCCGGCGGCCATGCAGGCCGCACGGTCCTCGGCGAATGCGTTCGCCGTGAGCGCGAGGATCGGCACGTGCTTGCCGTGTTCGCCCGCGCCGCCGGCCCGCAGGCGCCGTGTCACCTCGAGCCCGTCCATGTCGGGCATCTGCCAGTCCATCAGCACGAGGTCGAAGTGCGATTGCGCGAAGGACTCCAGCGCGGTGGCGCCGTCGCTCGCCAGCACCACCGCGAAGCCCGCCTGGTTCAGCATCGAGCCCACGATCGCCTGGTTGACGGGCTCGTCCTCGACCACCAGCACGCGGTGATCCCGTCGGGCGCCCCGCCCGTCGCCCGCGGGGCCGGCCGGCAGCGCCACCGTCGCCGGCGGCGGGGGCGTGCGTGCCGCGAGGCGGGCGGCGATCGAGCCCGGTGGCACGGGCTTCGTCACGCTGGCCGGCCAGTGGCGTGGGTGGCGGACCGCGTCGGCGCCAGTCATCGCCACCACGTGGCCGGCGGGCAGGCCGGGGCCGCAGGCGGACAGCAGGTCGGCACCGCCCGGCGTGTCGGCCGCGATGAAGAGCCAGCCATCGCCGCCGCGGGCCGCCCGGCACGCATCGTCCGCGGTGTGGCAGCGCACGGCGCGGTGGCCGAGGCGCGCGACCATCGCCGCGAACGCTTCCGCGCTCGCCTCGTGGGGTTCCCAGTAATGCACCGGCAGGTCGTCGGGGAGGGGCGGCGGCGGGCCGGCGTCGGCGACGGGCAGGGGCACCGTCACCGTGAAGCACGAGCCTTCGCCGGCCTCGCTTTCGACGTCGAGCGTCCCGTTCATCAATTGCACGATCTGCCGGCAGATCGCGAGCCCGAGCCCGCTGCCGCCGAAGCGTCGCGTGGTCGACTCGTCGGCCTGGCGGAACGGGTCGAAGATCGTGCGCAAGGCGGACGGCTCCATGCCGATGCCGGTGTCGGACACCTGGAACATCAGCTCGCCGGGCCGCTGCCCGGCCTTCACGCGCAACACCACTTCGCCCTGCAGCGTGAACTTCACCGCGTTGCCCAGCAGGTTCAGCAACACCTGGCGCAGCCTCAGCATGTCGCCGCGGCGCCAGGCGGGCAGGGCGGGGTCGATCACCGCGGCCATCTGCAGGCCCTTCGCGCGCGCGGGCACCGCAGCGGTGGCCATCGCTGCGGCCACGCATTCGACGAAGTCGCCGTCGCCGACCGTGAGCGCCATGGCGCCCGACTCGATGCGTGCGAGGTCGAGGATGCTGTCGATCAGGCCCAGCAGGTTCGTGCCGCTGGTGCGGATGATGCGCACGAGTTCGTCGCGGCGGTCGGGGTCGGCGCCCGCCTCCTGCAGCAGCTGGGCGGCACCGATCACGCCGTTGAGCGGGCTGCGCAACTCGTGGCTCATGTTCGACAGGAACCGGGTCTTCGCGAGCGACGCGGCCTCGGCCCGTTCGGCGGTGCGGGTCTGCTCCTCCACCTGTTTCTCCAGCGTGCGGTTCATCGCCGCGAGGGCCTCGCCGCGCCGCTCCACCTCGTCGATCATCGCGTTGAACGCATCGACGGCGCGTCCCACTTCGTCGCCATCGACCGCGTGCAGCCGGCGATCGAACGTGCGGCCCGAGGCGATGGCCGTCGCGGTCTCGGCGAGTTCGAGCACGGGCGCGGTGATGCGCCGCGAGAGCCGGCCCGACACCCACACCGACAACGCGAACCCCGCCAGCACGGCGAGCACGGCGGTGCCGGCCATCGCTGCCAGCGTGTCGCGTTGCGAGGACAGGTCGAAGGTCACCGTCACGGCGCCCAGCCGCTCGGGGAAATCGCCCGCGACGATGTCGTGGGTCGCCGTCACGTGGCCCGAAAGCAGACCGCCTTCCCCTGGCGGCGGGCCGGTCACGGCCATGCGGCCCCAGCTCGCGAGCGGCCGCCCGGCCCGGTCCACGACCCAGACCCCGAGCACCTGGCTGCGCGAGTTCATCACCGCGAGCACGTCGCCCATGCCCTGGTGGTCCTCGAACGCGATCGGCGCCCGCAGTGCGAACGCGAGCGACTCCGAGACTTCGGCGACGTCTCCGGCCGCATCCTCGTCGAGCGACCACCACGTCATCGCGAACAGCGCGACACTCACCGTCGCCGCGGTGATCGCCGCGCACAGCCCGAGCAGGAAGCCGAGCTTGTGCCGCAGCGGGCGGTCGCGCAGGAAGCGGCCGAGGCCGCGATCGAGGCGCATCGGGCTCATTCGTTGATCCTCCGCGCGAGGCGCAGGGCCTGGCTGGACAGGGTGAGGCCGGCGGCCTTCAACATGCCCAGGTGCACGTCGAAGCGGATGGCGTCGTTCACGGCGACCAGCTCCACCATGCCACCGGTGGCCAGGAAGCCCTCGGGATCCCCGACCGTGAGCACGCCGGCCCGCGACGCGTCGGCCAGGGCCGCCGCGGGCGTTGCCGTGGACCCGTGCACGAACAGCACGCGGCACCCGCCGAACTCACCCGGCACGCGCTCCTCGACCGCGAGGCGACGGCCGTTGAGCGGCTGCGTCTCGTGGGTCCGGAAGGCCTCCACGACACCGGCCGCGCGTTGCCACACGCACAGGCGCAGCACCGGGTCGGCCGCGGTGGGGCCGGGCCATTGGACGAAGCGGACGAGGCCGAGCGTGATGCGGGCCTTCACGTCGATGTCCAGGCGTGCCTGCGCCATCGCATGGGACGCGAGGCAGGGCATCGCGAGGCTCAGGCACAGCTGCCGGACGACACGGCGGGCAGGGAAGCGGGCCATCTCAGAATCGCACGACGACCCCGAGCGATGCGGATCGGCCCGGATGTTCCAGCACGTCGCTCGCGTGCTCGGGACCCCCGGGGTCGGCCACGCGGGCATCGGTCAGGTTGTAGACGGAAAGCAGCAGGCTCCACGGCTGTCCCGCGGGGTCGTACTGCAGGGTGGTGTTCGCGACGACGCTGCCCGGCAGCCGCTGCCCGGCGAGCGTGTGGCGCCAGGACGTGCCGAGCACCTCGAGGCCCAGGCGCGTGGGTCCCCAGGGCAGCGGGGTGCTCGCGTGCAGCTTGACCAGGTGCTCGGGCGCGTCGGAGACGGGCCGGCCGTCGGACAGCCGCACCTGCTGCGCCGTCCAGCTGCCGCGCACGCGCCACCCGCGCGCAGCGACCCACTCCGACTCCAGCTCCACGCCGCGCGTGGTGCCGCCGCCGACGTTGCGATAGACCAGCAGGCCTGTGGCCTCGTCCTCGACCTGTTCGATCAGGCCGTCGATGCGCGTGTGGAACAGCGATCCGGACAGCCGCAGCGCCTCGGCCGCGTGCCAGTCCACCGCCAGTTCGCGAGACCGCACCTGCTCCCGCCGGAGCTGCGGATCGATGGTGCTGCCCTCGATGCCGGGGCGGGTCTCGTAGACGTTGGGGTCGCGGTACGCCTGCCCGGCCATCAGCTTGACGGACAGGTCCTCGTGCGGGCGCCACACGAGCGAACCTTTCGGGGTCAGGCGCCAGTCCCGGCCGCTGGTGCGGTCGGCCCGGGCACCGAGGCCGAGGCGCAGGCCGGGCTGCAGCGTCCACTCGTCGTTGGCGTACACGCCGACGCGGTGGCCGGACGCGTCGATGTCGAGGGTCGGCACGGTCTCCGGCTCCAGGGCCCAGGAGCGCGTGCGCTGGCGCAGGTCGCGCTGGTACTCGGCGCCGGCCACGAGCCGGTGCGAGGCCCCCAGCTGCCAGGTGCCGCGCAGGTCGGCGAGCCCCCAGCGGCCGTCGTCGCGGTACCGCTGCAGCAGCGCGTCCGGTTCGTAGCGGGCCCGTTCCTCGTAGCCGTACTGGCCGAACCCCACGTGGGCGCTCCACAGGCCGCGCGCGCCGAGGTCGCGTTCCCACACGCCGTCGACCATCGCGAACGTGTCGCGCCAGCGGGTCGACGGGTCGTTGAACACCGCGTCGTACGCGGCGTTCGGGACCTCCTTCGTGCGCTTCGACGCGAGCGCGGCGACCGACCACCCGGGCGCGGTGTAGCGCGCGTACACCTTGGCGTCGTCCTCGGCGTCCAGTCCGGTGGCGATGCCGTGGTTCGTGGCGGGCGTGTCGTACACGGCGTAGTAGCGGTCCTCGCCCGGCCGGTGCTCGCGGGTGGCCGACAGCAGCAACGACGCGCCACCCGCGAATTCCCGCGCCGAGGTGCCGAGGAGTTTCGTGCCGTCGGTGGCGGCCGTCACGGTCAGCTGGTCGCCGCGCAGGTTCGCCGCGCTGCGCGTGACCACGTTGACGACGCCGAACACGGCGTTCGATCCATAGAGCGCCGAGCCCGGTCCGGCGACGAATTCCACGCGTTCGATCAACCCGACGTCGAGCGGGAACTCGCGCCCCACCATCGCCGAGTCGTACATGTTCTCGTTGGCGCGCACGCCGTCGATCAGCAGCAGCACGCGGGAGCTGTAGTCACCCGGACGGCTCAGGCCGCGCACGCCGACGTAGTCGTAGGCCTGGTCGTTGCGCACGTGCACGCCGCGCACGGCGTTGAGGATCTCGGCGAGGGTGCGCCAGCCGAAGGTGCGGATGTCCCCGGCCGTCAGCACGGTCACGGCCGCCGGTGCGTCCGCGGCCTTCTGGGACAGGCGTGACGCGGCGTACACCGGCATCGCGAGGAGATCTTCCAGTTCGCCGACGCTGGCATCGTGCGAGGGCGACTGCGCCTGCGCGCACAACGGGAACAGCAGCGCGGCGATCCGGAGCGGACGCCGGAGCGTGGGACGGGACAACATGGGTCGGTGGGGGTACTGCGAAGGGCCGACGGAATGACCCTCTGTTGTCGGCCGGATCGGCCGAGACTTCACTGCGGACCCGTGACGCAGTTGGCGATGCGGCCGCCTTTCGCCCCGCGACGGGGCCTGGACAGGGCAGGTGATCTGCGGGATGGCGAACGCCGTCCCCATCGCCTAAGTTGACCGTTGTCATCACGGAGCATCACCATGCGCTGCATTCGCCTGTCCCTCTTCCTGTTCGCCGCGGGGCTGAGCGCCGCGCCCGCGTCCGCGCTCGCCGTCGAGTACCGCGTTCACGACATCAGCGGCGATGGACGGTTCCAGACCGCGACGGCCATCAACAACCTCGGACAGGTCACGGGCGGATCCGCCGAGGGAGGGTTCTTCTACAGCGCCGCCACCGGCCTGCTGCGCCTGGACGACCGGCCTCCGGCCGGTGCGTCGGCCGGTGCGCCATTGAACGCATGGGGCGTCGACATCAACGACGCCGGGCAGGTGGTGGGCCGCTGGCAGGACGGCGGCGTCGCCCGCGGGTTCCAGTACACCGTCGCGGACGGCATGCGGGACCTCGGGCAACCCGGCCTGCTGCCGTCCGACATCAGCGAAGGGGGCCTCGTGGTGGGACTGGCCGCACCGGATCCGGACGGCCGTTCACGGTCCTTCTACGGCAACCTCGACGCGGGCTTCCAGGTGTACGGCACCGGCGCGCAGGTCGTGTCGGTTGTCGGCAGCGTCGATTTCGGCGCACTCGTCATCGCGAACCGCGAGGCGCCGGAGCTCGGCGAACATCGCACGCGCGCCGGCTGGATGTTCGAGGGCGGGGCGGACCTGCCCGTGCCTCCGGGCACGCCGGGCACGTACGCGCTGGACAACGCCCTCGACAGCACGGTCGTCGGCTACCTGCAGGTGACGGACGACGTCCACCGCGCGTTCGCCTACGTTCAGGCGGGTGGGCTGATCGACTTCGACGCGGTGTTTCCGCGCGCCACCCGCACGAGCTTCGCCTCCGCGGTCAACGAACGCGGCCAGGTGATCGGCGGCGGCGAGTGGGCCGACGGCAGTGCGTTCAACTTCCTGTACGACCTGGGCACCCGCAGCTTCGTCGACCTCGCGACCGTGCTGGATCCGCTGAGCGCGGCGGGGTGGTCCGCGCTGCAGTTGAACGAGCTCAACGACCTGGGTCAGATCGTGGGCACGGGACTGTTCCAGGGGCAGTCGCGGGCCTTCCTGCTCTCGCCGATGGCGCCGGTGCCCGAGCCGGGCGCGCTGCTGATGCTGGCGCTCGGCGCTGCGGCGGTGGGTGGCGTTGCCCGCCGCCGCAGCGCACCGGCACCGTCCGGACCGTAGCGTCCACGCGCAACGGCGCCGCGGCGTCCGGCCCTGCCAGTCGCCACGCCCAAACGCGTTTAAGATGATGATCATCATTTCAAACGCGACGATAACCCTGTGGACATCTACGAATCGATCGAACCGGCCGCACCTCGCGACCGCACCCCGCCAGTCCCTGCTGCCCGCCGTGTGGTTGTCACCGGCATGGGGCTCGTGTCGCCGCTGGGAACGGGCGTCGAGCGGGCCTGGCAGCGGCTGCTGGAGGGCCGGTCCGGCCTGCGCTTGCTGCCGGACACCGTGACCGACGGCCTGCCGGCGCGAGTGGCCGGCATCGTGCCAAGCCTCGACCACGACCGCGACGGCGGCTGGGACGCAGCACGCGTCGCGACGGCCAAGGACCTCCGCAAGATGGACCGCTTCATTCCCTTCGCGCTGTCCGCCGCGGAGCAGGCCCTGTCGCAGGCGGGTTGGCATCCGGCGGCGTCGCCCGGGGCGGAACGCACGGCCACCGTGATCGCCTCGGGCATCGGGGGCTTCGGGGCCATCGCCGACGCCGTGCGTACCACCGAGGGTCGGGGGCCGCAGCGCCTGTCGCCGTTCACCGTGCCGTCGTTCCTCGTGAACCTCGCGGCTGGGCACGTGTCGATCCGCCACGGCCTCCGGGGGCCGATCGGCGCGCCAGTGACGGCCTGCGCGGCGAGCGTCCAGGCGATCGGGGACGCGGCGCGGTTGATCCGTTGCGGCGAGGTCGACGCGGCGGTATGCGGCGGCACCGAGGCCGCGATCGATCGGGTGAGCCTGGGTGGGTTCGCGGCGTCGAAGGCCTTGTCCACGGCGTTCAACGCGACTCCCGCGCAGGCGTCCCGCCCCTTCGACGCGGCCCGCGACGGCTTCGTGATGGGCGAGGGCGCCGGCATGCTCGTGATCGAAGCGCTGGACCACGCGCTGGCGCGCGGTGCGCGGCCGCTTGCCGAAGTGATCGGCTACGGCACCTCCGCCGACGCGCACCACATCACCGCGGGACCGGACGACGGCAACGGTGCCCGCCGCAGCATGGCCCTGGCGCTGGCGCAGGCGGGCCTCTCGCCGGCCGACATCCAGCACCTCAATGCCCACGCCACCTCGACGCCGGTGGGTGACCGCGGCGAACTGGCCGCGGTGCGCGCGCTGTTCGGCGCCGGCGCGGACCTGGCCATCACGTCGACCAAATCCGCCACCGGCCACTTGCTGGGCGCCGCGGGCGGTGTCGCGGCGGTCTTCACGGTGCTGGCCTTGCGCGACCAGGTGGTGCCCGGCACGTTGAACCTCACGACCCCCGACCCGCTGGCCGACGGACTCGACCTCGTGGCCTTGAAGGCGCGCCCGACGGCCATGCGCCACGCCATGTTGAACGGCTTCGGCTTCGGTGGTGTCAATGCGTCGCTGGTGTTTCGCCGGTGGGACGGACGGTAGGAATTCCGGGCCTTCAAGACCCTTTCACACCCCCACCTTCCGCCGCGAAGTACGGCCGCTCCGTCACCAGCAGCAACCGCCGCGCCCCATCGCGCCACGCCGTCGGTGCCTGGCGCCCCCACGCCACCACCGCCAGGCTGTAGGCATGTCCGCGCAACGCGGGTGGCACGCCGTCCAGGTGCTGCTCCGCCGATGCCGCGGGCTGGTGGGCCTGCACCGCCAGCACGAACCGCCGCATCGCGTCGGCATGGTGTCCCGAGGCGGTGACGAGCAGGGATTCGAACGCCGACCAGTCGCGGCGGTCGCGCAGCGCGAGGCCGAGGCTGGGCCAGACGGTGTTCTCGTCCAGGCCCCGCTCCGCGCCGAGCGCACGCGCGCGGGCGAGGAGGGCGGCGTCGGCCCCGTCCGAGGCGGCCACCAGCCGCAGCAAGCGGTCCGTGGCCTCGGGCCACGGGCGCACCTGGCCGAGCGCGTCACCGAAGCGCCCGTGGGCGAGGGCGGCATAGGCCGCGGGCACGCCGTCGCCGGTCACGGGGCCGGTCTCCATCTGCAGCTGCTCCTTCAGCGGCACGTTGCCCGCCGTGAGGCGTTCGAACGCGGGTCCGCGGGTGTGGCCCAGCAACCGCTGGATGCGCACCATCTCCAGCCCCACATGCGCACGGAACGCCGGGATGCCGGTGCGGGCGACCTCGAGGATCTCGAGCGCCTGGGTCCAGCGGGCGCGGGAGGCCGCATCGCTGCCGGCGGCGTACGCGAACCACGGGTGTTTCGGGTGGGCCTGCCGGCCCTCGGCCTGGCGGCGGTCGCGTTCGACCTCGCTGTCGAGGCAGCGGGACAGCAGGTACTGCCAGTCGACGCTGTCCGGGCGGCTCGCGGCGCGGGCCCGGTGAGCTTCGCACACGGCCGGGCGCTGCTCCGGCAGTGCCGAATCCAGTTCGGCCCGCCGCAGCATCACGTCGTCGGGCGTTTCGGCGATCCGTCCGGCCAGCACCTGCTCGCGGGCCGGCGATGCGAGCGCCGCCGACAGCCACAGGACGCCGGCCTCCGAGTCGAGCCGGTCCCAGCGCGCATGGGCGGTGAGCACGCGGGCGCGTTCGCCCTCGTCGGGCAACTGGGCCAGTTGCGTCCGCGGCGACACACCGGTCATGCCGGAGAGCACGCGGCGCGAGCCGCCGCCCCCCTTGGCGCTGATCTGCCGGGGAGCGTCCTCGAACAGCAGGTCGGCCCCGGTGGTGAGCCAGCGCGGCGCACCCAGCGGCCGGTCGGGCACCGGCGCGGTGTTGCCGTAGACCGCGGTCCACTCGACCAGCGACCCGGCCCCGGCGACGTTGTAGACGAACTGGCCGAAGCGGGCGTGGGTGTCCGCATCGAAGTGCTCGATCTCGCGGCCGTCGGTGGTGGTCGTGGTGATGCGCACGGCGTCGGCGCTGCCGATGGTCTGGCCCACGTGCCCGAAGGCCGGCACGGTGACCTCGGGCGCATCGCCCACACGCACGTTCACCGGGCGCGACAGCCCGTTGTAGATCATCAGCGACCCGGTGCCCACCGAAAACCCGAAGCCCAGCACCGCGGCGACGATGCCACCGGCCACCGCGAGACGGGCGCCGCCCGCGACGACGCCATCGGCCGTCTGGAAGCGGCCCCAGGCCCCGAGGCGCGTCTGGCGCGGCCGCTCCTGGCCCGGCACCAGCAGCGGGTAGGCCGCGGGCAGTTTCGACGGCGCCGGTGCGGCGTCCGGCCGGGTGCCCGCGCGCACGTGGCCTGCGAGTTCGGCTTCGGCCTGCAGCAGCTGCTCGAGCGCGTGCACGCGCACCGCGCCGCACAGGTGCGCGACGTGGTCCACCCAGCCGTCGACCACCTTGAGCCAGTCGTTGATGTTTTCCCGGACGGGCTGGCCGAGGTCGCAGGTCCCGAGCATGTCGGTCCACGAGGTGGCCTTCAGCCGGCCGAGCAGCGAGGCGTCCAGGGACACGGCCGGGGCGCTGTCGTGCACCTGGTGCAGGGCCCGCCACAACGCTTCGCTGTCGGAGATCACCCGCGCGACGCCGGACTTGCTGACGCGCCGGGTGGCCGTGACGATGGCGACGGAGTTGCCGAGCACGCCCTGCAGGTCGCGCAGGTGCGCCTCCGTGTGTTCGGCGTGGTGCAGCGCGGCCAGCAGGCCGTCGAGGTACTCGGGCCAGCCGTCGCCGAAGGCGGCGGCGGCGGCGCGGTGCAGGCTGCGGCAGCGGCGGTCGTGGGCCTGCAGGCGCCTGTTGGCGTCGGCCAGTTCGTACTCGACCTCGCCGATGGCCGCCGTCAGCCGTGCGCGCTTGATCGTGCGGCCGCGGTGGCGGATCACGCCGCCCGAGGGTTTCAGCGCGCCGCTCTGCAGCGCATTCAACTGCTCGAGCTCGCGCTCCAGGCTGCGCAGCCGCTCCATGTCGGCCGCGAGCGAGGCCGGGTACAGCGTGTCGAAGGCGAGGGCGGAGGGCTGCGGGGCGGTTTCGTGCAGTTCGGGCAGCGTCGCGGCCCAGCGCACGGCGGAACGTCCGAAGTACACACCGCGGTAGCGCCGGTTCAGGTGCTCGCGGTCGAACTGGCGGTCGAGCGTCGCGAACGCGTCGGCGTCCTCAGGCATCTCGCCGTCGCCCAGCAGCCGCGCCGTCACGTCCTCGCGCAGTGTCTGCGTGCCGGTGAACAGCTCCCAGGCGCTGCGGTTGTCGACGGGGGCGGCCACGTAGTGCCGCTTGGCGTTGGCCTCGCGCTCGTGGTTCAGCGGGTGGGTCAGCCACATCCGCGGCGGCTGGGCGAGGTCGGCCTTGAAGACGCGGTGGGTCTTCGGGTCGGCGCCGGCCGGGGGCACCTGGCCGTAGGCGCTGTCGTTCAACAGCCGGCCCATGTGGCCCACGAGGTGGGTCTGCACCGCGAAGAGGTCCCGCACGCGGCGGCCGTGTTGCTTCTCGCCGAACGTGAAGCTGATGGCGCGGGACCAGGCGTCGTCCGCCGCCTGCAGGCGGTGCAGTGCATGGATCAGCGCGTCGCTGCCCGTCAGCGACACGGCCACGAGGTCGGCGTTCATCTCCATCTCGCGCGACAGCGCGCGCTGCATCAGCAGCACGAGCTGGAAGGCCGAGTCCACGAGCGACCGGATCGACCACACGATGAGGTTCAGGAGCCAGCCCACCCACGCCACGCGGATGTCGAAGCGGGACAGTGCGGCGAGGAAGTCGTCGAGCTTGTCGCGCCGGGCCACGAGGTGGCCGGCGATCTGCTGCGCCACGTACACCCAGCGGCCGACCGCCATCGACCGCTGCGCGAAATGCCCGAACTCGTGGGCGAGCACCGCGCGCAACTCGCCGAGCGTGAGCGCGTTGACGAGGCCGAGCCCGATCTCGAGGTTCTTGCGCGACGGGAACACGAGGTTCAGCAGCGACAGGTCGTAGAACACCGCGGCGTTCACGCGGGCCGACAGGAACACGCGGTGTGGCCGCGGCGCGCCCGCGCGGTCGGCCAGCTTGTGCAGGAACGCGAACAGCTCGGGCTGGTCGGCCGGAGTGACCTCGAGGCCGTCGTCGCCTTCACCGTGCCGCACGAAAAACAGCGCCTTCAGCATGAACACGGCGAGGAAGGCCGAGCCGAGGCCCACGATCCAGCCGACCCAGGCGTCCTTGCCGCCCGCGTCGGCGCCCAGCGTGAGCCGCCAGGCCGTCCACACGAACCAGGCGGCGAGGGCCAGGTACAGCACGACGAAGGCGGCGAGGCCGGCCATCGCCGCCCAGGCCCTCAGGTGGTAGGCCCGTGTGGGACGGGCCAGCTCGGACAGGGGCACGCGCGGACGCGCGCGGGGCGGGGTGCTCACAGGTTCTCTCCCAAGGGGTCGGCGAGCCGCTCCCCCGGGGATGTCGTGTCCGGCCGGTGTGGAGGCAGCCGGCCGCAGTGTCTCAAGAACCCGATGGCGGCACCACCGTGCGGACCCGCGGGTGGCGTGACCGAATCGACGGGGGCCGGGGCCTCAGCGCCAGGCCCACGAGACGATGGCGTCGTCGCGGTCCGCGAGCGACCGCACCTCGGCAGTGAACGGGCCGTCGGGGGTGTCGAACGACACACGACGGGGCGTGGCCGACAGCCCCGTCTCGATGGCCGACGGCTCCACCTGCAGGCCGCATCCGGCGGCCTTCATGCAGGCTTCCTTGCGGGTCCAGCCGAGCAGGAAAGCGCGGGTCCGAGCCTCGGCGGGGACGGCGGCGAGTTCGGCCCGTTCGGCCGCGGTGAAGTGGTGGCGGGCCAGCAGGTCCATGTCGGCCATGGGCTGCAGCTGTTCGATGTCGACACCGATGTCGCCGGACGGGGCCGTGGCCAGCGCCGCGAGGTGGGCGCTGTGGCTCAGGTTGAACGCGATGGCGGGGGCGCCGCGCAGGCGGGGCTTGCCGAACGGGCCCGTGTCGAACGCGAGGTCGAGCGGTGCCCGGCCCGTGGCGAAGCCGAGGCGCTCACGCATCCAGGCATGGGCCGCGAGGTGACGGGCGCGCAGCACGGGCGTGGCGAAGCGGTCGGCGCGGGCGCGCTCGTCGGCGGACACCCGGGCGGCGAGGGCGCCGGCCGAGCCGGCGGCGTCCAGGTCGGTCCAGTGGATGTGCAGCGGCGCGGTGAGGTGCGGCGGGAGGCTCGTCCCGCTCATTCCCGACGCGCCTTCGTGCGGGCGCCATCGGCCCCCACGAGCACCAGCGAACCGTCGGGCGCGAGTTCGATGCGCCGGGTGGCCTGCAGCGCGTCGAGGAAGCGGGTTTCCTGGTCCATCAGCGCCGGCGCGCACATCATGCGCGTGGCCACGCCGGGGCCGAACGTCAGCCCCTGGTCGCTGACCGTGTAGCGGCTGTTGTACTGGTTGCACGAGGCGCGGCCGGCCACGCGGCCGCCGGACAGGAACTGCAGCGTCACGCGGCTGCTGTCGACGATGCCGGTGCCGGCGATGTCCTCGACGACCCATTCGCCCTTGAGCAGCGTGGACGTGCTGCCGCCACACCCTTCGTACACCCGGCCCTCCCAAGCCACCTGCACGGTGAGCGGGCGCGGCACGGCGCCCGGGCAGGCGCGTTCGAGGGCCGTGACGACCATCGGGTCCTTCGAGGTGGTGGCGTTCCAGGTCAGCGAGTCGCCGTAGCGCACCGGGCCCGGCGTGCGGGCCTCCGCGATCACCGAACCGTCGGCCTTGCTCAGCGTGGCCCGCGGCCCGTAGACCTCGAGCTGCCAGTCCTTGCCGTCGGCGCGCAGCGCCTGCGAACCGTTGCCGGCGGCCACGCACTCGGGCCATTCCGTTCCGCGCAGCGTGACCTGGGCCTTGTCGCCCTTGTTCCAGAAGACCGTGGTGGGGTCGCCGACGGCCTCGTACCGCGCGCCGGAGGCCGCGGGCCCCTGCTGCAGGTCGAACACCGCGTCGGCGGCGCGCAGGCGCATCGTCTCGCCGGCGAACGCGATGGTGGCCGACTGCTCGCCGCAGCGGTAGGCCGTGGCGAAGACGTTGGGGTTGTCCGGCACGGCCGCGGCCGCGGTGGCGTCCGGCGAGGCGGGCGCGGTGCCCGGGGCGGCGCAGGCCGAGAGGACCAGCACGCACGACAGGAGGAGGGGCGTTCGGTTCATGGGTCCAGTGTGCCCGCTTGCCGGGACCACTGCCACCCCGGGGCCTTGGCCCCGGGTTCCCGGCGGCGCGGGGACTTGACCGGAGTCAATGTGCGAGGCGCCGCCGGTAGTCGCTGGGCGGGAGCCCCAGGTGCGCCCGGAACACGCGGCTGAAATGCGCCATGTTCGAGAAGCCGAACGTGAAGGCGATGTCGGTGATGGAGCGGTGGTCGTTCGAGCGGTCTTCGAAGGCGTGGCGGCAGGCCTCGAGGCGGCGGCGCAGCAGGTAGCCGGCCACGCCGTCGTCCTCCTCGGCGAACGCGTTGTAGAGCTGGCGGCGGCTGCAGTTGAGGGCGACCGCGATGGCGTCCACCGACAGCGCGGGGTCGCCCAGGTGCGCGGCCACGTGCTGCTTGATGCGCTCGCGCAGCGCCTCGCGGTGCGACACCGCGGTGCCGATGCCCGCCAGGTCGAGCATGGACAGGTGCACGAACTGCGCGATGGCGTCGCCCACGCTGGCCGCGGCGCCTTCCGACATGCCGGGCAGTTCGCGGTACGCCGAGCGCATGGTCTCGAGCGCCAGGCGTGCCACGCCGCCGCTGCCGCCGAAGCGGCGGGCCATCAGGGAGTCGAGCGCGAGGCCGCGTTCGGCCAGGCGCTGCTTGGGCACCATCACGATCAGGTGTTCGACGCGCACCGGGTTCGCCACCGCGTAGCTGTCGGTGGTGTCGTACAGGCTCCACTGGTCGGGCGTGACCCAGGCCTCGCGGCCCTTCTGCTCGACGCCCGCGCAGCCCACCCAGGGGGCCACAATCTTGAGGTAGCCGGAGTCGTTCGTGCGGATCAGCGACGACGAGCGCATCACGCGGTGGCGGTTGGCCTCGAGCCGCGTGAGCACGATGTCGCCCGCGTGCAGCGTGGTCATGCGGCCTTCGAAGCCGGTGTCGCCGTACAGGTCCGAACCCAGGCCGCAGAAGACACGGTTGATCCAGTCGAACCAGTACCCCGCGCGGTCGGACGGCGCGACCTGGTCGGTGTTCATGGCGCTGGTGGGAAGGCCCATGGGCGGTCGGGGAAAGCGGGACGGGGAAGCGTCCAGGGTAGCGGATCGGGGCGGCGGCCGTTCGAGGGAAAGCCCCGACCGGCCGTGCACGGATCGGCAAGCCGGCCGACACGCAGCGGCAAGCGCGGCACCCGCGCGGTTTCCACAATCCGGTGACGCCAACGACCGACCTTCGGAGACTGCCATGACCGCTCGCCAGACCCCCCGCCGCACCGTGCTGAAGGCCGCCGGCGCGCTGCCCGCCGCGCTCGCGTTCCCGTCCATCGTCCGCGCGCAGGCGGCGCCGGTGCGGGTCGGCTACGCCATCGCCCGCACCGGCCCGTGGACCACCGGCGCGCAGGTGAGCCAGGAGCCCAACTACCTGCTGTGGGCCGAGCAGCAGAACGCCGCGGGCGGCCTGAACGTGAAGGGCACGCGCCGCCCGATCGAACTGATCGGCTCGGACGACCGCAGCGACATCGAGACGTGTGTGCGCACCTACGAGAAGCTGATGGGCAGCGACAAGGTCGACCTGATCCTGCCGCCGTGGGGCAGCAATGCGAACTTCGCCGTGGCTCCGCTCGCCACGCGGTTCGGCTACCCGTTCATCGCCCCCACGGCCCTCAGCCGCCGGCTGATCGACATGAAGCTGCCGTACTTCTTCTCGGTGCTGCAGCAGCCCGCGCCGATGATGAACGCGCTGGTCGACATGCTGAAGGCGCAGGGCGCGAAGACCATCGCCACGCTGTACGTCGACGACCTGTTCGGCCTCGAGAACTACGCCGCGCTGAAGGTGGCCGTGAAGGGCGCGGGTCTCACGCTCGTCGAGGACAAGAGCTACCCGCTCGGCGTGAAGGACCTGTCGCCCGTGCTGCGTTCGATGAAGGACAAGGCCCCCGACGCCTTCGTGGGTCTGACGTACCCGCCCGACACCATCCTCGCGAGCCGCCAGGCCAAGGAGATCGGCTTCAACCCGAAGTTCTTCTACGCGAGCGTGGGCACGGCCTTCCAGCTGTACCGCAACGTGATGGGCCCCGCCGCCGAGGGCGTGCTGGGCATGGGCTCGTGGAACGCGAAGACGAGCGCCGCCGCGAAGGCCTACTTCGACGCCCACGTGAAGAAGTTCGGCGCGCAGAAGGAACCCGACCGCTGGGCCAGCGGCGCCGCGTGGGCGGGCCTCGAGATCCTCACCGCCGCGGTGGCGAAGGCCGGGCTCGACCGCAAGGCCATCCGCGACCACGTCGCCAACACCGAACACACGACGATGCTCGGCAAGATCCGCTTCGCGGGCAGCGAGAACGTGGGCACGCCGGGCACGGTGTCGCAATGGCAGAAGGGTGAGTTCGAGGTGGTGTGGCCGTCGGCCCTGGCCACCGCGCCGCTCGTGCCCGCGAAGCCGGCCTGGGTCTGACCGATGTCCGTCGGCAGCCTGCTCGAACTGCTGGCCTCGGGCCTGATCACCGGGGGGGTGTACGCGCTCGTGGCGCTCGGGCTCAACCTGCAGTACGGGCTGATGCGCATCCTGAACATCGCCCACGGCGAGTTCCTGATGCTGGGCGCGTTCCTCACGTGGGCGGCGCACGAGGCCTTCGGCCTGTCGCCGCTGTGGATGGTGCCCGTCTCGTTCGGGGTGCTGATGGCGATCGGCCTGCTCGTGCACCGGCTGACCTTCCGCCGTCTGGCCCGCACGTCGCCGAACCTCGACGTGTTCGAGGCCCGCGGCCTGATGGTGAGCTTCGGCCTGATGTTCTTCGTGCAGAACCTCGCGCAGATGGTGTGGGGCGGCGACCTGCGCGGCTACGACTACCTCGCCGAACCCGTGGCCATCGGCGGCGCCCAGTTCGCGGCAAACAAGCTGCTGCTGTTCGTGCTGGCGCTGCTGTTCAGCGCGGCGCTGATCGTGGTGCTGCGGCGCACGCTGCTCGGCAAGGGCGTGCGGGCGCTGATGCAGTCGCCCACCGGCGCGCAGCTGGTCGGCATCGACACGAAACGGCTGCACCCGCTGATGTTCGGCGTGGGCCTGGGCCTCTCCGGGGTGGCCGGCTGCCTGCTGTCGATGACCTACACCGTGTCGCCGTCGATGGGCGAGCCGTACACGGTGACGGCGCTGATCGTCATCACGCTCGGCGGCTTCGGCAGCATGGGCGGGGCACTTGCCGGGGGCCTCGCGCTCGGCGTGATCGAAGCGGTCGGCATGCACTTCACCAACCCGTCGCTCAAGGCCTTGCTGTCGTACGGGATCTTCATCGCGGTGCTGCTGTGGCGGCCCAACGGCCTGTTCGTCCGGAAATGACATGCAACGCAACCTGCTGATCCTCCTCGCGTTCGCGGCCGGCGCGTCCGTGCTGCCCTTCGTCGCGAGCGACTTCGCCGTGTCGATGGCGCTCACGTGCCTGATGTACGCGGCGCTCTCGTCGAGCTGGGGCCTCTTCTGCGGCACCACGCGCTACCTGTCGCTTGCGACGTCCGCCTTCTTCGGGCTCGGCGCCTACACGGGCGCGCTCGTGCTGGAGGGGCTGCCGTGGTTCGCCACGGTGGCCGCCGGGGCCGCCGTGGCCACGGTCGTCGCGGTGGTGATGGGCGCGGCGGTGCTGCACCTGCGCGGCACCTACTTCGCGGTGCTCACGTTCGGCATGACCGAGCTGATCCGCCACGCCATCACGTACTGGGAGAAGCAGGTCACCGGCACCGTGGGCCGCGTGCTCGTGGTGGTGCCCGAGCGCGACACGGTCTACTTCACCGTGCTGGCGCTGGCGGTCGGGGCGCTGCTGCTGTCGATGCTCGTGCGCCGCAGCCGCTTCGGCCTCGCGATGGCGGGCATCGGGTCCGATGAGGTGCGTGCGCAGACGCTCGGTGTCGACACCCGCGTCGTCAAGGTCGCCGGCTTCGCGCTGACGGCCGCGGTGGCCGGTGCCGTGGGCGCCGCGATGAGCGTGCGCTGGACCTACATCGACCCAGGCACGGTGTTCAACCCGTTCATCGGCTTCCAGACCGTGCTGATCGCACTCGTGGGTGGCGCCGCCACGCTGTGGGGGCCGCTGATCGCCGCGGTGGTGTTCAGCGTGCTCGCCGAGACGCTGCGGCTGCAGATGCCGCAGGTCTACATGATGTCGCTCGGGCTGCTGCTGATCCTGTGCGTGCTGTACCTGCCGGGCGGTCTCGCGTCGCTGCGCTGGCCCGGCCGGAAGGAGGCCTCGGCATGATCAACGGACACGCCCTGCTGGAGGCGCGCGAGGTCAGCGTGCGTTTCGGCGGCCTCGTCGCGGTGGACGCCGTCAGCGCGGCCTTCGCGGCCGGTGAACTGGTGGGCATCATCGGCCCCAACGGCGCCGGCAAGACGACGTTCTTCAACGCGCTGTCCGGGGTCGTGATGCCCACCGGCGGCGAACTCTTCGCGAGCGGCGAACGCCTCACCGGCGCGCGGCCGCACCACTTCGCCCGCTGCGGCATCGCCCGCACGTTCCAGACGCCGCGTGTGTTCGCGGACCTGGGCGTCGCCGCGAACATCGACTTCGGCCTGCAGTTCGCCGGCCACCACCGCGAGGCGCCGGCGGCGCTCGCCGACACCGGCGCGATCCTCGAACGCATCGGCCTGTCCGCGCAGGCGCAACTGCCCGCGGCGGCCATCACGCCGTCGCAGCAGCGCCTGCTCGAGATCGGCATGGCGCTCGCCACGCGCCCGCGCCTGCTGCTGCTCGACGAGGTGGCCGCGGGCCTGACCGAACACGAGGTGGAATCGATGGCCCGGCTGATCCGCGACCTGCGCGACGACTTCGACCTCACGGTGATCTGGATCGAACACGCCGTGACCACGCTGATGCGCCACGTCGAACGGGTGCTGGTGCTGCACCAGGGCCGCAAGATCGCCGACGGCACGCCGGCCGAGGTCGTGCGCGACCCGGGCGTGATCGAGGCCTACCTCGGCGACGAAATGGTGGAGCCCGCATGACCCGGCTGGCGATCGAGAACCTGTCGGCCGGCTACGGCGGCTTCGCGGTGCTGCGGGACCTGTCGCTCGACGTGACGCCCGGCCTCACCGTGATCGTGGGACCGAACGGGGCGGGCAAGACGACGTTGCTCAAGGCCATCGCGGGCCTGATCCCGCGCGGGGGGAAGCTGATGCTGGACGGTACGCCCGTGGCACCGGATGCGTCCACTTCCGAACTGGTGGGGCGACGTGTCGCGCTGGTGGCGGAGGGGCGGCAGCTGTTCCCGCAGATGTCCGTCACCGAGAACCTGGAACTCGGCGGCTGGCTGGTGCCCGCGGCCGAACGCGCCGCGCGGCTGAAGCAGGCCTTCGCAGACTTCCCGAAGCTCGCCGAACGGGCCGCTCAGCTGGCCGGCACGATGAGTGGCGGCGAGCAGCAGATGGTGGCCGTGGCCCGCGCGATGATGTGTGCGCCGAAGCTGTTGATGCTCGACGAGCCGTCGCTGGGCCTGGCCCCGCGTTTGGTGGACGAGCTGCTCGCCATCGCCCGCCGCATCGCCGACGCCGGCACCACCGTGCTGATGGTGGAGCAGAACGTGCGCAAGGCGCTGGCCGTGGCCGACCGTGCCCACGTGCTCGAACGCGGGCGCCTCGTGGCCGGCGGCCCCGCCGCGGAGCTGGCGCGCTCGGCGGTGATCCGCCAGGCGTACCTGGGCGCTCCGGCGCCCGTGAATTGAACGACGAAGGAGAATCCCATGTCCGACCTGTCCATGCTGATCGACGGCCGCGCCGTCCCCGCCACCGGCGGCGCCACCTTCACGCGCCGCAACCCGCTCGACGGCAGCGTGGCCACCCGGGCGCCGGCGGCCACCGAGGGCGACGCGGTCGCTGCGGTCGAGGCCGCGTCACGCGCCTTCGCCACCTGGAGCCGCACCGGGCCCACCGAACGCCGCATGTTGCTGCTCAAGGCGGCCGATGCGCTGGAGGCGAAACACGCGGCCTTCGCCGCCGCGATGGCTGCCGAGACCGGTGCGAGCGGCCTGTGGGCCGGCTTCAACGTGCACCTGGCCGCGTCGATGCTGCGCGAGGCCGCGTCGCTCACGACGCAGATCTCCGGTGAACTCATTCCCTCCGACGTGCCGGGTTCGCTCTCGATGGGCGTGCGCCAGCCGGCCGGCGTGGTGGTGGGCATCGCGCCGTGGAACGCGCCGGTGATCCTCGCGGTGCGGGCCGTCGCCACGCCGCTCGCGTGTGGCAACACCGTGGTGCTCAAGGGCAGCGAGAACTGCCCGCGCACGCACCAGCTGATCATCGAGGCGATGGGCGAGGCGGGCCTGCCGCCCGGCGTCGTCAACTACGTGACGAACGCGCCGGCCGATGCCGCGAAGGTGGTGGAGGCCATGGTGGCGCACCCGGCGGTGCGGCGCGTCAACTTCACCGGGTCCACGCGCGTGGGCCGCCTGATCGCGATGACCTGCGCGAAACACCTGAAGCCCGTGGTGCTGGAACTGGGCGGCAAGGCGCCGTTCGTGGTGCTGGACGACGCGAACGTCGCCGACGCGGTCGACGCCGCGACCTTCGGTTCGTTCGCGAACTCGGGGCAGATCTGCATGTCGACCGAACGCATCGTCGTCGACGAACGCCTCGCCGACGACTTCGTTGCCCGCTTCGCGGCCCGCGCGAAGGCGCTGCCGCTCGGCGACCCGCGGGGCGCCGACCCCGTGGTGCTGGGCTCGGTGGTGGACATGAGCACGGTGGACCACTGCAACGCGCTGATCGAGGATGCGCTGGCCAAGGGGGCGGTGCTGGCCTGCGGCGGCGTGGCGACGAACACGCTGATGCCCGCCACGGTGCTGGACCGCGTGACCCCGGCGATGCGCATCTACCACGAGGAGACGTTCGGCCCGGTGAAGGCCGTGGTGCGGGTGGACGGTGTGGAGGCGGCCATCGCGTGCGCGAACGACAACGCCTATGGTCTCGCGGCCGCGGTGTTCGGCGGCGACATCGCCCGGGCGATGAATGTGGCCGCGCGCATCGAGTCGGGCATCTGCCACGTCAACGGGCCCACGGTGCACGACGAGGCGCAGATGCCGTTCGGCGGCGTGAAGGGCAGCGGCCTGGGCCGCTTCGGCGGCAAGGCCGGGATCCACGAGTTCACGGAACTGCGGTGGGTGACGGTGCAGACCGCCCCGCGGCATTACCCGTTCTAGAGACGGTCATCCCGGCGAACGCCGGGATCCACTGCGGTCAGGTGCGCGACGCGGCCCGTGGGCCCCGACGTTCGTCGGGGTGACGGTCGTGGCGATCAGGCGGGGTTGGGCAACGTCCGCGCCCACCCGCTCACCAGCTCCAGCAACTGCTGCTGCGCCCCCACCGGCGTCACCGAGTGGTCGATGTCGGGCCGGTACTCGCTGCGCACGCGCGTGGCGAAGCCGTACTGCGCGAAGGCGTCGCGGAACTGGTCGTCGTAGTTGTACTGCGGCAGCAGGCTGCCCGAGTACACGAGGCACACCTCGACGCCGCGGTCCACGAGGGTCTGCATCGACTTCGCGAATTCCTCGCGCGACGGGAAGCGCCGGTCGTTGTCGACCAGGGCGAGGGCGTCGCCGCGCCGGCGCGCGATGGCGACGGACAGCGCGGTCAGCCGGCGCAGGGCCCACGGCAGCACCGCGCTCAGCAGCGGGCCGCGCAGGCGGCGCTTGAGGCGCACCCAGCGGGTCTTGGCGGTGGGGTAGGTGTAGCCGTCGAGCAGGCACAGGCCCACCACGCGGTCGTCGGCCAGCGCGGCGGCGAGGCCGTTGTCGGCGCCCGAGCAGATGCCGGCGATGACGAAGCGGTGCACGTCGGTCGTGCGCTCGAGGTGGTCCATCGCGGCGCGGATGTCGGCCACGGCCTGGGCCGTGAAGTCACCCGACGACGAAGGCGCGCGGCTGTCGCCCTGGCCCGAGAGATCGAAGCGCAGCGTGTTGAAGCCCTGGCTCGCGAGTTCGCGCGCGAGCTTCACGTTGATGCGGTGCGGGCCGATGCGGTGGATCACGCCGGCGTTCAGCAGCACGAAGGCCGTGCGCTGGGTGGGGCCGGTGGCCGGCATCGTCAGGGTGCCGACGAGGTGGCGGTCGCTGCCGAACACCAGGGGGAGTTCGTTCGGAGGGGTCATGGGGTCACCGGGTTCACGAGGGACTGCAGCAGCTGCAGGGCTTCCTGCGGCACGAGCGCCGTGTTGATCGCTTCTTCCGAGGCCCAGTCGAACACGTGTTCGAACATGTGCTGTTCGGTGGGGCAGCCGGCGTGGCGGTAGGCCTCGGCGTAGGCCGAGACGTCGGCGGTGTGTGCGCCGGTGATCAGGGTGGCGTGGCGCGCCTTCAGGCCCGCGAGGCGCGCCGGGTTCAACGCGCGCAGCTGGGCGACGAGGCGCGCGCCCATGCCGAAGCCGATGGCTTCGTCGGCCGGGGCGGCACGGAAGCGCTTGGGCACGAGGCTGTAGCTCTTCTCGAGCGCGTGCTCGTGGTGGCCCGCCAGTTCGTCGAGGTAGGCGCAGCCGTGGGCAATGGGCTCCCACAGCACGAGCCGGTCGGCCGCGGACGGCGTGTGTTCGGCGGCCAGCGCGGCGAGCGTGCCGCCCAGGCGGACGCCGAGCCAGGTGATGGGCACGCCGGGCGCGCGCTTGCGCAGTTCCTCGTGGGCGCGCAGCACGTCGTCGCGCCAGATGTCGAGGTCGCCGTCGGTGTCGTCACCGGCGGCGTCGCCCGTGCCGAAGTAGTCGAAGCGCATCGCATGGATGCCGGACCGGGCGAGCCGCTCGGCCAGCACGCGGAACATGCGGTGCGTGCGGATGGCTTCCTGGCCGAAGGGGTTGCACAGCAGCACGGCGCCCACGGGCGCGCGGCCGGACTCGGCGCGGTGGTGGATGCCGTAGAGCTGGGCATGCGGCGGGCCGAACCGGAAGGGAGTCATCGTGCGTGCGGAATGGGAGGACGGATGGCGTCATTGCCACCTGTCGAAACTCTAGCGCCGGCACGCCCGGGGCGTGAGCCGCGGAGTGTGGAGATTGCACGGATCGCCGGACCGATTGAGGGCCGCCCCGCGAATGCGGGGGGCTTTTCCGGGGGTGTCTTAAGGCGGGCTTCAGCGAGACCCGCGCCACAGCGACGCGAGGCGCTCGCGCAGGCCGCGCGGCTGCGCGGCGGCGGCCGGTGCCGCCACCGGGGCCGCAGCGGGTGCGGCATCGGCGGCCACGGCGGTGGCGCTCGGGGCGCTGGCGGCGATCTGCGAGAGGGTCTCGAAGATCAGCCGGCGCACGTTGATGCGCAGGCCCAGCCGCTGCTCGATGAGCAGCACGGCGCGCATCGCGAGCAGTGAGTGGCCACCGAGGTCGAAGAAGTTGTCGGAGGCGCCGATGCGGTCCGTGCCGAGCAGCTCCTGCCAGATGCCGGCCAGCACGGTCTCCGCCTCGTTGCGGGGGGCGACCACCGCGCGGGCCTGGCCTTCGCTGGCCGCGGACGGGGCGGGCAGGGCGTTGCGGTCGGTCTTGCCATTGGGCAGCAGCGGCACGGCGTCGATCAGCACGACGTGCGGCGGCACCATGTACTCGGGCAGGTGCTCGCGCAGGTGGGTGCGCAGCGCCTCGGGCGCGGGCGCCTCCTCGCCGCGGGCCACCACGTAGCCCGTGAGGCGCAGGTCGCCCGGCTGGTCCTCGCGCACGATGACGATGGCGCGCGCGACCTGCGGATGCTGCAGCAGCACCGATTCGATCTCGCCGAGCTCGATGCGGTAGCCGCGCACCTTGACCTGGAAGTCGAGGCGGCCCAGGTGTTCGAGGCGGCCGTCGTGGCGCCAGCGGCCGCGGTCGCCGGTGCGGTACAGGCGCGCGCCGGGGCGGAACGGGTCGTCGATGAAGCGTTCGCCGGTGAGTTCGGGGCGGCGCAGGTAGCCCAGGGTCACGCCGTCGCCGCCGATCCAGATCTCCCCCGTCAGGCCCACCGGCCGCGGGCGCAGCCGCTCGTCGAGGATGTGGACCTGCGTGTTCGCGATGGGCGTGCCGATGTCGATGCCGTCGGCCACCGACCGCACGAGGCTGCACGTGGACCACACCGTGGTCTCGGTGGGGCCGTACATGTTCCAGAGCTGGCCGGTGCGCGCGAGCAACTGCACCGCGAGGTCGGCCGGCAGGCCTTCCCCGCCGATCAGCGCCTTGAACGAGGCACTGCCCGACCAGCCTGCGTCGATCAGCAGCCGCCACGTGGACGGCGTGGCCTGCATGACCTCCACGCCGTTCGACTCGATGAGCGTGCGCAGCGCCTGGCCGTCGACGGCCGTGTCGCGCGAGGCGAGCAGGATGGTCGCGCCGACCGACAGCGGCAGCAGCAGCTCGAGCACCGCGATGTCGAAGCTGAGCGTGGTGACCGCGACGAGGCGGTCGCCCGCGGCGAGGCCCGGCGTGCGGGCCATGCTGTCGATGAAGTTCACGACGGCGCCGTGCGGCACCATCACGCCCTTCGGCTTGCCGGTGGAGCCCGACGTGTAGATCACGTAGGCCGTGTCGTGCGAATGCGCGTCGCGCGTGGCGTCGGGCACGAGGGCCGTGGCGGGCAGGGCGTCGATGGCGAAGCCGTCGATGTCCATCAGCACGGACTTCGCGCGGGGCCAGTCGATCGCGCTCACCAGGGACGATTCCGTGACGAGCAGCGCGAGGCGCGCGTCCTCGGCCATGTAGGCGAGGCGGTCGGCCGGGTACGCCGGGTCGAGCGGCACGTACGCGGCGCCGGCTTTCAGGATGCCGAGCTGGGCGACGACCATGTCGATGCCGCGGTCGACGCACAGGCCCACCAGATCGCCGCGGCCCACGCCGCGCTGGCGCAGGAAGTGTGCGAGGCGGTTCGAGCGGGCGTCGAGTTCGCCATGGGTGACGAGGCCGTGGCCGGGCTGGTCGATGGCGACGGTGTCGGCATGCCGCGCCGCGGCGGCCGCGATGCGCGTGACCACGGTGGCGGACCGGTCGAGCGGCGCAACGGTGTCGTTCCAGGCCGAGAGCGTCCCGAGTTCGGCGGCCGGCACGAGGTCGATGTCATGCAGCGCGAGCGCGGGCGTGTCCACCACCTGGCGCAGCAGGTGTTCGAGGCGCGTGAGGTGCTGGCCGGCGGTGACGGCGTCGAACACGTCGAGGTTGTACGTCAGCACGCACTCGATGCCGTCGGTGCGTTCGTTGCAGTACAGGCTCAGGTCGTGCGTGGAGCCGTACAGGCCGATGTCGAACGGCGCGATCGCGAGCGGGCCCCAGGCGCCGGGGCGGGTGCGCTGGTCCTGGAAGGCGTACATCGCCTGGGCGAGCATCTGGCGGCTCGTGTCGCGCGGCACCGCGAGGGCCTGCAGCAGCTGGTTCAGCACCACGTCCGGGTTCGCGCAGGCCGCGCCGACCACGTCCTGCACGGTGTGCGTCCAGTCGGCGAACGGGGTCGTGCCCTCGGGCCGCATGCGCAGCGGCAGCGTGTTGATGAAGAAGCCGGCGATGGCGTCGAGGCCGGGCTGTTCGCGGCCGCGCACCGGCGTGGCCACGGCGAAGTCGGCCTGGTTCGACGCGCGGTGCAGCTGGGCCGACCAGGCCGCGAGCAGCCATGTCGACACGGTGACCCCCTGCTGGCGTGCGGCCTGGCGCACGCGGTCGGCGAACGCCGCGGGCAGGTGCAGGCGCACCGAGCCGCCGTCGCCGGTCATCTGCGTGGGGCGGGGGCGGTCCTGCGGGAGTTCGAGCGTCTCGGGCAGCGGCGTGAGCACCTCGCGCCAGGCAGCGAGCTGGCGTTGCGGCTCGGCGCCCGACGCCCACTCGCGCTGCCACGCGGCGAAGTCGCCGTACGTGAGCGGCAGCGGCGCCAGCGAGGGCGCGCGGCCGGCGATGGCCGCGCCGTACAGCTCGGCGAGTTCGACCTGCATCACGTCGGACGATGCACCGTCCCACACGATGTGGTGGACCATGAAGAACAGCACGTGGTCTTCGGCGGACAGGCGGAACAGGTGCAGCCGGAAGGCCGGGCCGTGTTCGAGGTCGAGCACCTCCTGCGACAGCGCGTCGATGCGTGCGCGCACCGCGGCCTCGCGTTCGGCGGCGGGCAGCGTGTCGAGGGCCTCGACCGGCGGGAACGGCAGGTCGACGCGGTCGAGCACGCGCTGGTGCGCGCCGTCGGCCGAACGTTCGATGACCGTGCGCAGCGCCGGCTGCCGCTCGGTGAACCGCTGCAGCGCGTCGCGCAGCGCGGCTTCGTCGAGCGGGCCGGCGAGGCGGTGGGCCGAGGGCAACTGGTTGAACGGCGTGCCGGGCGTCAGGTTCTCGACGTACCACATGCGCTCCTGCATCAGCGAGAGCGGGGCGGTGTGCTGGCTGACGCGGGCGGTGAGGCGGGTCGAGGCGAGGGCTTCCGGCGCGAGCTGCTCGAGCGCGGACGCCAGCGCGGCCGGCGTCGGGTGGGCGAACAGCAGGCGCAGGCCCAGCCGGCGGCCGAGCGCCGCGCCGAGGCGGGCCATCAGGCGGGCGCCCAGCAGCGAGTGGCCGCCGAGCATGAAGAAGTGGCCGTCGGGGGCGACGGACGGCACGCCGAGCGCCTCGGCCATCGCCGCGGCCACGCGCAGCGCGAGCGGGGCGTCGTCGGGCAGGGCCGGGGCCGAGGCGACGGGCGTGGCGGCCCCGGGGGCCGGCAGCGCCTTGCGGTCGATCTTGCCGTTGGGCAGCAGCGGCAGCGCGTCGAGCACGATCACCTGCTGCGGCACCATGTAGTCGGGCAGCCCGACCTTCAGCGATTCGCGCAGCGCAGCGGGATCGGGCGAGGCGCCGGCGGTGGCCGACGCGTAGGCGATGAGTCGCACGTCGCCGGGCGTGTCCTCGCGCGCGACGACGACGGTGCGGGCGATGCCGGGAAGCGCCGCGAGGCGGGCCTCGATCTCGCCGAGTTCGATGCGGTAGCCGCGCACCTTGACCTGGAAGTCGAGCCGGCCCAGGTGGTGCAGCTGGCCGTCCTCGCCCCAGCGGCCGAGGTCGCCCGTGCGGTACAGGCGCGCACCGGGGGCGATGCGGAAGGGATCGGGCACGAACCGGTCGGTCGTGAGTTCGGGCCGGCGGAAGTAGCCGTTGGCGACCCCCGTGCCGCCGATGCAGATCTCGCCCTCGGTGCCCACGGGGCACGGGTTCATCTGCTCGTCGAGGATCCAGACCTGCGTGTTCGCGATCGGGGTGCCGATGGTGATGCGCGCGTCGGGGTCGGTGATGCGCGTGAGCGTGGACCACACCGTGGTCTCGGTGGGACCGTACAGGTTCCACAGCTCGACGCCCGCGGCGAGCAGGCGCCGCGCGAGCGACGGGGGCATCGGCTCGCCGCCGCACAGCGCGCGGAAAGCCGCGGGGGCCGACCAGCCGGCGTCGAGCAGCAGGTGCCACGTGGTGGGCGTGGCCTGCATCACGCCGATGGCGTGGCGGTCGATGAGCGTGGCGAGCGCGTCGGCATCCATCGCGTCCTCGCGCCGGGCCAGCACGACCTGGGCGCCGGTGACGAGGGGCACGAACAGCTCGAGCACCGCGATGTCGAACGACAGCGTGGTGACGGCCAGCAGGCGGTCGCCGGCCTTCAAGCCCGGCTCGCGCTGCATGCTGGCGATGAAGTTGCACACGGCCTGCTGCGGCAGCACGACGCCCTTCGGGCGGCCGGTGGAGCCCGACGTGTAGATCACGTAGGTGGGGGCGTCCTCGGGCGCGTCGGGGGCGGTCGCCGGGGTGTCCGGGGCCGCGGCGAGTTCCGCGGCGTCGTCGTCGACGCGCAGCTGCTGCTCGCGCGGCAGGCCGGCCAGGCCCGCGTGGCGGGCTTCGGTGACGACGGTGTGCAGCTCGGCGTCCTCGGCCATGTCGCGCAGGCGCGCCTCGGGGAAGCCCGGGTCGAGCGGCACGTAGGCCGCACCCGTCTTCAGCACGCCCAGCAGCGCGGGCACCAGGTCGAGCGAGCGGCCCATGCACACGCCCACGAGGGCTCCGGGCCCCACGCCGCGTTCGCGCAGCACGTGCGCGAACCGGTTCGCACGCGACTCGAGTTCACCGTAGGTGAGGGACGTGTCACCCGACGTCACCGCCACGGCGGTGGGCGTCCGATCGCATTGCGCCGCCACCCACTGCTCCAGGCGCGAGCGGGGCGCGAGGGGCGCGTCCGTGCGGTTCCAGAGGGCGAGGCGGGGATCGATGGCGGCCACCGGAACGTCGGTCGGGATGGCGCGGGTGGACAACGGGTCGTTCACGTAGTGTTCTAGTTGAAAGTGACGGCGAGGAGGGCGGGCAGGCCACGGGACCGTGCCAGGCGTGGAGGGTCGAACGTTGCGCGGACCCCTTGTCGCGCCACGCGGGAGAGGTGTCGAAACCCCTCGTGGCGGCGCTGGCGCCTCATCCATGTTTCTGATTATGTCTGGGGGGTCCCCTCCGGGAATCCCCCGAAATGCGGTGCGGCGATGGCTGACAGCCACGTCCTGCGCGGTTTGGCAAGCCGAACCGGCAATTCGTCACGGATCACAAGGCCATGGCCTCGCACCGCGGGCCCGCGGTGCGATGCTTCAGACCGAGGCGGCCACGCCGATAACAGGCAATCCGCCCCGCCGTTCACGGTGTCACTTTCTGCTGGCCGTTCCATGCGTTCCATGACCCTTCGCCCGATCGGCAGGTTCCACCTCTCGGCCATCGCCCTGGTCCGCAGCGCGATGGGGCTGGTGCTGGCCGCCGCCGCCGCGGCCGCGCCGGCGCAGGAGCTGACCCTCGCGGTGTCGAAGTCGCCGCTGTCGCTGCCGCTGTACGTGGCCGAGGTCGCCGGGTACTTCCAGGACGAGGGGCTCAAGGTGCGCTTCACCGAATGCGTGGGCGGCCACCGGTGCCTGAAGCTGATGCTCGACGGCCAGGTGGACGTGGCCACCGCGGGGGACACCCCCGTGATGTTCAACAGCTTCCAGCGCTCGGACTTCGCCGTCATCGGCACCATCGCCTCCACCACGGACGACCTCAAGCTGTATGTGCGGCAGGAGGCCGGCATCGCCCGCCCCCGCGACCTCGCGCGCAAGCGTGTGGGCGTCGTGATCGGGACCGCCAGCCACTACTTCCTCGACTCGCTGCTGATGATCCACGGCGTGGACCCGCGCGACATCCAGCCGGTGCCGATGCAGCCCGAGGCCATGCAGGAGGCCCTGCAGTCGAAGCGGGTCGACGCCGTCTCGGTGTGGGAGCCCTACGGCTACCGGATCGCCAGCGCCCTCAAGACCACGGTCGTCGCGCTGCCCAACGCCGGCGCCTACAGCGCGGTGTTCAACCTCGTCGTGCACCGCCGGCTGGTGGGCGCCCGCGATGCCGACCTCGTCAAGCTGCTGGCCGCCGTGGACCGGGCCGAGACCCTGATCCGCGACGACCCGGCCCGGGCCAAGCTGATCCTGCGCCAGCGCCTGGCCACCGACGACGACTTTGTGCGCTGGGTGTGGCCGGGCCTGACCTACCGGCTGTCGCTCGACCAGTCGCTGCTCAAGACCCTGGAAAGCGAGGCCCGCTGGGCCCTGCGCGAGGGGCATGTGACGGGACGCGCGGCACCGAACTTCCTGCCGTACCTGCACCGCGCGCCGCTGATGCAGGTGCGTCCCGAAGCCGTGGGCATCAGTCGCTGACGAGATGCGCGTCCAGACCCAGCTCCGCATCACCGCCGGCCTCGCGCTCGTCGTCGTGCTGGCCGTGGCCATCGCCTCGTGGCTCGCGGTCTCGGCCGACCATCGCGCCGAGGCGGAGCAGGACCGAGCCCGCAACGCGGCACGCCACGCCGCGGCCCTGCTGCTGCTCACGCAGGAGTACCCGCGCTACTTCGAGCCGCGGGTCGCCCAGCAGTGGCGGGAGCGGCAGGTGGCGCTGCTGCAGGAGCTGTCGGGCCGGCGCCATGACCTCGAATCGATGCGCCAGTCGGCGGCACGCCTGCCGCTGCTGTTCGACCGCCTCTCGGAACTGCCGGACGAGCCCGAGACCGCCTTCACCGCCCGCCGGTCGGACTTCATCGTCGACCAGCTCATCAACGAGACCCAGAGCCTGGCCGACAGCATCTACCGCTGGTCGCGCGATGCCGCGGCCGAGGGGCAGGCCGCCACCGAGCGCTTCCGCTGGATCGGCGGGGTCTCGCTGCTGGCCGTGCTGGGCCTGCTCGTGGGCCAGACCTTCGTGATCGTGCGCCGGCTGCTCGGCCCGCTCGACCGCATCGAACGGGCCGCCCGGCGTGTCGAGCGGGGCGACTTCGACGCGAAGGTGGGCCTCGACAGCGAGGACGAGCTGGGCCGCGTGTCGCGCCAGTTCGACGCGATGACCGCGACGCTGCACGACCGCCGCGCCCAGCTGCTGGCCGAGATGGCGCGGCGCGAGGCCATCGAGCGGCGCCTCACCGACATCACGAACACCATCCCCGCCCTCGTGGGCTACTTCGACGCTGCCGAACGGCTCGAGTTCGCGAACGGCCCGGCCATCAAGCTCTTCGAACTCGACGACACCCGGCTCGGCACCTACACGATGCGCACCGCGCTCGGCGACCCGCTGTACGCGCTGCATGCGCCGCACCTGCCGCGCCTGGAGGAGGGACAGAAGATCGTCATCGAGGACCGCATCGAGCTCAAGGGGCGCCTGATGCACTTCCAGGCGCACCTCGTGCCCGACCTCGCCGAGGACGGCGTGCTGAAGGGCTTCTACGCGATGACCTTCGACGTCACGGCGCTCAAGCTCGCCGAGGAGCGCATGAGCCTGCTCGCGCGCGTCGACACGCTGACCGAACTGCCCAACCGCCGCCAGTACGAGGAACGCCTCGCCGAAGCGATGGCCCGCAGCCGTCGAACCCGCCGCCCCATCGCGCTGATGTACCTCGACATCGACCACTTCAAGGGCATCAACGATTCGCTGGGCCATCAGGGCGGCGACCTGGTGCTGCAGGAGTTCGCCCGCCGGCTGCGCGCGAGCGTGCGCACCACCGACACCGTGGCGCGCCTCGCGGGCGACGAGTTCGTCGTCGTGCTCGAGGGCCTCAACGTGGGGGAGGAGGCCGAGGGTGTCGCGCAGAAGATCATCGACGCCATGACCCCGCCGGTGCGGGTGCAGGGCCGGCTGCTGGAGGTGACGACCAGCATCGGCATCGTGGTGTCCGGCGCCGACGAACCCGACGGCGCCACGCTCACCGCCCGGGCCGACGACGCGCTCTACCGCGCCAAGCGCGCGGGGCGCAACCGCTTCGCGGTGTCGACGATCTGACCCGGGCCAGGGCACTTCTCTCTGCCGCCCAGGCTCCTAGGGGCGCACCGCCGAGAGGACGCGGTCGGCCCACAGCGGCGCGAGCTTGCGCCAGCCGCTCGCACCCGGATGGATCTCGTTCTCCCAGTCGCCGCTCGGTCCGCGGTCGCGCGCGTCCGCCGGGACCAGCCGGCCCGACGTGGGCACGGCATGGACCCCGGGGCGCCCCGTGGGCCAGTTCTCGATCGTCTTGCGCAGGCGCGTGAAGAGGCCCGAGGTCAGGCCGGGCCAGAGGACCGGGTCGATGCCGTTCTTCGTGTACGCGTCGTACAGCCACGGGCCGATGCCGGTCCCGGCCGGCGCGTCGCGCGCCGTCGCGGTGTCGTAGCAGTTCAGGAACAGCGGGGTGAGGGCGTTCTGCGGACTCGCGCGGAGGGCGTCGTGCACCGTGTTGAAGTTCGGGTCGAGGTAGCCGCGGACGAGCGTGTCGAGTGCGGCCGCGTCGACGCAGTCCATGGCATCGGCGGGCAGGGGCTGGCCTGCCATGTCGCGCAGCAGGCCCCGGCCCGGGTCCGGATCCCGGGCCGCGTCGATGAGGTCGTTGCCGCCGGCACTGAACAGGACGGCGTCGTAGCGGTCCTGCCGCAGCCACCAGCCGAGGTCGCCGCGGATGGTCGACTCGATGCGGCGCAGCGTGTGGCCCCCGGTGGCGAGGTTGATGAACAGCGCGGAGATGCCGCGGCGGTTGAACTCGTCGACGAGGAAGTGCGGGAGGGACGCGTTCGCCGGGCCGCTCATGTCCATCCACGAGTCGCCCTCGATCAGGAACCGATAGCGGAAGGGGCCGAAGCGGTCGACGCGGTCGGGCTTGGCGAGGTAGAGCGGTCCGTGGATGACCTGTGACGACATGGGGGCTCCTCGGGGAGGTCGGCAGGGGAGGTCCAGCATCGCGGCAGACACGGGCGGCGTCAACGGGCACGGACCTCCTGTGTCCTCAAGGCGAAGGACGTGTGCGCCTTCCCTTTGGTGCAATTGCGAAGGCCCGGGGCACTGCCGAGAATCGTTCGGCGGACAACGTGTCCGCTCCCGACGGGAGTCCCATCATGTCCAGCCCGATCACCTTCTGCCGCGCGCTGTCGCTCGCCGTGGCCGGTTGCTTCGCCGTCGCCGGCGCGGCCTCGGCCCAGCAGTACGTGTACCCCGCGAAAGGGCAGTCGCCCGAGACGCAGAAGTCCGACGAGGCCGCGTGCCACACCTGGGCTGTGGACCAGAGCCACTACGACCCGGCCAAGCCGCCGCCGGCGCCCGCGCCGGCCCAGCCCCAGGGCGCGAAGCCGGGGTCCGGCATGCGCGGTGCGGCGCGTGGTGCGGTGGTGGGCGAGATCGTGGCCGACGACGCCAGCACCGGTGCCGCGGTGGGTGCCGTGGCTGCGCGCGGACAGAGCCGCCGGCAGGCCAACCAGCAGAACCAGCAGGCCGCGGCCCAGCAGCAACAGGCCGTGAGTCAGGGCCAGGCCGCCTACGGCAAGGCGCGGCAGGCGTGCCTCGAGGGCCGAGGCTACACCGTCAAGTAGGCCGGTCCCCTTCCCTCGTTTTCGTTTCGATCACGCGCCGGTCAGGCGCCGGATGCAATCGACGACGGCGGCGCCGGAGTCGGTCTTGCGGTAGAAGGCCGCACATCCGGCGGCTTCGGCGCGTTCGCGCGCGTCCGGGTCCTCGAGGCCGGTCACGAAGATGATCGGGGTGCGCGTGCCCTGCGCGACCAGCCGCTCCGCGAGCTCGATGCCGGAGAGGCCGCCCAGCTGCACGTCGAACACCAGGCAGTCGAACACGGGCTGCTTGGTGTCGGCGAGGAAGTCCTCGGCGGAGAGGTACGCGATGGGCTGCATGCCGGACGCACGCAGCAGCCTGCCGAAGGAGCGGCAGAGGCTTTCATCGTCGTCGACGATGGCGACGTAGGTGTGGAGGTTGGAGTTCATCGCGAGCGTCCAACCTCACTGTCGGTGACACCGCGCGCTGCGTCTACTGCCCCTTCGGGAAGGGTGTCAGCGATGTGACACCCGCCTCCTGCGCGGCCAGCGTGAGGGCCGGCACGGAACGCACCCCGATTTTCGTCATGATCTTCGCGCGATGCAGTTTCACGGTGCGCTCGCTGATGTCGAGGTCGCCGCCGATCTGCTTGTTGAGCCGGCCGAGCAGCACCTGCTCGAGCACCTCCAGCTCGCGTGTGGTCAGCGAATCGAAGCGCTCCTTCAGCGCCCGGTGCCGGGCCCGCGCCGCGCGGGCCTCGCCGTCGCGCGCGAGGGCGCGCCCGATGGCCGCGAGCAGGGCTTCCTTCGGGGCTCGCTTCTCGAGGAAGTCTTCCGCGCCGCCGCGCATCGCCCGCACGCTCGACTCGATGTCGGCGTTGCCGGTGAGGAACAGGATCGGGATCGGATTGTCCGAACCGGCCAGGGCGTTCTGCAGCTGGAGGCCGTCCACGCCGGGCATGCGCAGGTCCGCCACGACGCAGCCTTCGGCGTCCGCCTCGTCGCGGGCGAGGAACTCGGCCGCGCCGGTGAACGTCTTCACGCAGTAGCCGCTCGCGCGGAGCAGCCGGGAGGTGGCCGTCAGGAAGGACGTGTCGTCGTCGACGACATGCACGACAGGCTGGGTCTCGCTCATGGGTTGTTGTCCTTCAAGGCCACGGCCAGGGTGAAGCGGAGGCTCGCGCCGCCGCCGGAATCGTTTTCGGCCCACAGGCGTCCGCCGTGGGTCTCGATCAGCCCGCGCGCGATCGAGAGGCCCATGCCCATGCCGGAGGGCTTCGTGGTGACGAAGGAGCCGAAGATGCTCTCCAGCCGGTCGGCCGGGATGCCGGTGCCCGAGTCGGTCACGGCGATCTGCACGAAATCGGCGCCGTCGCGCACGGCGGTCACGGCCACGTGGCGCACCGTGCGCCGGGCTTCGTCGATGGCGTCCATCGCGTTCGTGAGCAGGTTCAGCAGCACTTGCTGAAGGTGGATGCGGTCACCCATCACCGGCGGGATGTCGGGGGGAAGGGCCACCTCCATCTTGACGTGGCGGGCCATGGCGTCGGTGCGCACGAGTGCGGCGACGTCGCCCACGAAGTCCTGCACGGACAGCGGCACCATCGTGATCTCGTGCCGCCGCAGCAGCGCCCGCATGCGGTCGATCACCGCGCCGGCGCGGCGGTCGTCGTTCAGGATGTCGTCGACGATGGCGCGCACCTCCTCGAGGTCGGGGGCGGGGCACTTCAACAGCAGCTCCGCGGCCTCGGCGTTGCGCAGGATCGCGCCCAGCGGCTGGTTGATCTCGTGCGCCAGCGCCGAGCCCAGCTGCCCCACCACCGACACGCGGCCGATGTGGGCGAGTTCCTGGCGCAGCTGCATCGTCTCGGCTTCGGCACGGCGGACGGCGGTGATGTCGGTGCAGGCGCCGCGGGTGCGCGCGGCATGCCCCGCGGCATCGAATTCGACCCGGCCCTGCGAGGCGAGCCAGCGCACCCGGCCGTCCGGCATCACGCATCGGAACTCGTGGCGGAAGTGGGCGGGGGCCCGGCCGTCCTTGGCCCGTGCCAGGGTCTCGATCATCGCCGCCTGGTCGTCCGGGTGGACGGCCAGGCCCAGGCGGGCGTAGTTCACCAGCTCGTCCGGGCCGATGCCCAGCAGTTCCCGCAGCCGGGGGCTGGCCCAGATGTGGTCCCGCTTGAGGTCGCGCACCCACAGCCCCAGGTTGGCTGCTTCCGCGGCCATCGTCATGCGCTGTTCGCTCTCCTGCAACTCGGTCGACAGCCGGGAGGCACGGGTCACTTCGCAGCTGAGTTCGTAGGTCATGGCGAGCAGCACGGCCAGCGCGAAGAGGCCGATCGTGGTCGGCATGTCCACCCCCATGCCGAACACGAGGATCGTCTGGGTGACGCTCGCCAGCGCGAAGAACAAGATGGTGCCGCCAACCCGCAGCGCCGGGCCACGGCTGCCGTGGCGCCAGGCGCCCAGGCTGGCGTCGATGGCCGCGAGACCCATCAGGAGCGTGCTGAGGTTGCCGAGGATCGCCCAGGGGTTGTACGGCCCCTTGCCCACGGACACGTATTCACCCAGGAGCCGGAAGGTGTGCAGTTCGGTGACCGCGCCGAGGTTGAGGCTGGTCCCTGTCGAGAAATTGAGCGCGAGGGTCACGGTGCGCAGCCCGATGACCGTCCATCCGATCCAGCGGTACCGGGGCGTCAGGGCCACGTGCATGAAGGCGATCATGGACACCATGACGATCCAGACGGGCACGTGGGCGAGCCGCAGCGCGCGCCCGTAGTCGCCGGGCGTGCGCGCCATCATCATCGACAGTTCGGCGAAGGCCAGGGCGGCGGTGCCCAGCGCCATGACGGTGAGGATGGCGCTGCTCCACGCGGCACGGCGCTGCAGCCACACGGCGAAATGGACGATGGCGAGCGTCAGCGACACGCCCGCGACCAGCGTCCAGACGATGGTCACGCCGTTCATGCGTCCCCCTCGCCGACTGAACTCCTGCGCATCGTTCCCCAGCCCCTTGTCGTGACACCCCGGTCATGGCCGGGTGACGTTTCGTTCATCGATGCCGCCGCGGTCCGCCGCGGACGGGCCCGGCAAGGAGGCCCCTCCCCAAGGGGCAATTGCGCGTCGGCATCCGTGTCCTTATTGTGCGGGGAAAGACTCGTCTTTGACCAGTGATGGGAGTTCACTTGCAGGCCTGCGTCAGCCATCTCCCGCGCCGTCCCGAAGGCTCGGGACGCATGGGCATCGGAGGATCGGTCGCCCCGTTCTTGTGCGCAGCCGCGTTCGGGCTGGGCGGAGCCGACGCCGTGAACGCCCAGTCCGGCCGTGGCGCCAACATCCAGAAGCTGGCCAACGGCATCGTCGGGGTGATGTCGTACACCGTCGCGCCCGACGTGACCACCAGCTCCCTGTCCCTGTCCAGCAGCGACGCCTCGGGACAGCACCTGAGCATGACCCAGTTCGGTGGCGGCTTCACGTGGAGCAAGGAGACGCCGCTCTACCTGGAGGGCAACGCGGCCTACGCCCGCTACGACCCCATCTTCGTCGCGAGCGACGGCAGCACCGAACGGTCGGTGCCCACGCGCTGGAACTCGTTCTCGGCCACCGGCGGCATCGGATGGGACTTCCCGATGGCGAAGAACTGGGTCGCCCGGCCGATCTTCAATTTCACGCTGGGCCGGGTGGCGAGCGATCTGAAGGTCGCGAAGTTCTGGCTCGAGAACAACACGAACGCCGACCTGTCGTTCCTCGACGGCGGCAAGCTCCAGGCCTACGGCCTCGGCGGTGCGCTGATGCTCGACTACGAGCGCTTCGGCCTCGACGCCGACGACGACATCGAGATCCGCTACACCAACGTCGAGCTGCGCAGCCACGGCAGCACGAGCCTGGGCGTCGAAGGCCGCGCCAAGGCGGAGAGCCTCAGCATCTGGGCGCGCCGGCGCGTCCCCACGGGGTGGGGCCACTGGATGGACCGGCCGGTCCGCTACGTGTTCGAAGGCGCGTCCACCCACTTCTTCGGCGACGAGAACGAGGTGGGCATTTCGCAGATGAACTCCCTGGGGTTCGGCCTCGAGGCCGACTCGAGCGCGAAGGACTGGTGGGTGACCCGCTGGCGCGCCGTGGCCCGCTACAAGTTCGGGCCCGGCGTGAGCGGCTGGTCGCTCGGGATGGCCATCAGTTTCTGATCTGTTTCCGAACCACTTCTTGTCCCATGTCAATGTCCTGTCCGGATCGAATCCCCACGATGAACCTCGCCACCGATGCCATGCCCCCGTCCCTGAACGTCCGCGCCCCATGGCGCCTCGCCGTCGCGGCGCTGGTCGTCGGTCTGGCCGGCTGCTCGTCGTTCCAGCGCCTGCAGGACGAGGTCGACGCGCTCGACTCGCGGGCGGTCGTGATGGGCAAGGTGGTGGAGGGTGCCCAGGGCGACGCACCGGTGTACGCCGTGGTCTACCACCACGAGGCGGACGGGCGGCTCGCGATCGAGTCGGCGGCCGAGGTGGCGGGCGGCGACCGGCAGTTCGCGCTGACCGTGCCGCACCGCGACGACCACCGCCTCGCGGTCTTCCAGGACAGCGACGGCGACCGGGCCTACACCGAGGGCGAGCCGGTGTGGCTCTACAACGGCGGGCAACCCGTCGCCTTCGGCACGCGCCGCCGCACCGAGGTGATCCCGGTGCGCCTGGCCGCCTCGAACCCGGCGCTCACCCCCCAGTTCCTGGCCGCCATCAAGGAAGCCCGGGCCCGCCGCGACGTGCCCCTCGGCGCCGACCAGGTGACACTGCGCGTCGGCCAGATCGCCTCGTTCGACGATGCCCGCTTCGCCCCGCAGATGGGCCAGAAGGGCTTGTGGGAGCCCTTCACCTCGCTGAACGACCCGGGCATCGGCGTGTACTTCGTCGAGCCGTACGACCCGAAGCGCATCCCGGTGCTGTTCGTGCACGGCGCGGGCGGCACGCCGCGCGACTGGGCCGCCGTGGCCGGCGCCATCGACACGCGCCGCTTCCAGGTCTGGATGTACGCCTACCCCTCGGGCCTGCGCCTCGATGCCTGCGCCGGCGCGCTGTCCACCCTCGTGGGCCAGCTGCGCGCCAAGTACGGCTTCACCGAGATGCACGTCTTCGCCCACAGCATGGGCGGCCTCGTCGCCCGCCGCTACCTCGAACTCGAGTCCACCGGCCTGCGCGCCCCGCTGCACGGCAAGTTCATCACCGTCGCCACCCCGTGGCAAGGCCACGAGGCCGCCGACCTGGGCGTGGCCCACGCGCCGGCCGTGGTGCCGTCGTGGATCGACATGCAGGTGGGCAGCGACTACACCAGCGCCCTCTTCAAGACCCCGTTGCCGGCCTCGATGCCCTCGTTCCTCGCCTTCGCCTACAGCGGCAAGCGCTCGATGTTCCTGCCGTCGTCGAACGACGGCTCCGTGAGCCTCGAGAGCCAGCTGCGGTGGGACGCGCAGCGCGCGGCGGTGGAGGTGCGCGGGTTCAACGCGGGGCACGTGTCGGTGCTGTCGTCGCCCGAGTTGAAGGCGTGGATCGACGGGATCCTGACGCACTGAGCTGCGAAAACGATCACCATGCACCGGATCGACCCCTACCGTGACGCCCACCACCGCCAGCAGGTCATCACCCTCTGGACCGACGTCTTCGGCCCGAGCACCGGCCACAACGACCCGGCGCTGAGCATCGACAAGAAGCTGGCCGTGGACGACGGCCTCTTCTTCGTCGCGCTCGTCGACGGCCGGGTCGTCGGCACCACGCTCGGTGGCTACGACGGGCACCGAGGTTGGCTCTACTCGGTGGCGGTGGCGCCCGCGTTCCGCTCCGGCGGCCTCGGCGCCGCACTGGTCCGCCGCGCCGAGCAGGCGCTGGCGCAGCGGGGGTGCACGAAGATCAACCTCCAGATCGTCGGCAGCAATGCCGGGGTTGCCGACTTCTACCAGTCGCTCGGGTACGAGGTCGAGGACCGCATCAGCATGGGGCGGAAGGTGCCCGAGAACATTCCCCGGACGACCTGACCGCGGTCAGACGAAGCCCTGGGGGTTCTGGCTCTGCCAGCGCCACGAGTCGGCGCACATCTCGGGCAGGCCGCGGGTGGCGGACCAGCCCAGTTCGGCCTTCGCGCGCGACGGGTCGGCGTAGCACTCGGCCACGTCACCCGGGCGGCGGGCGACGATCTGGTGGGCGATGGTGCGGCCGCTCGCCTGCTCGAAGGCCTTGATGACGTCGAGCACGCTGTAGCCCTGGCCGGTGCCGAGGTTCACGGTGACCGACGCGTTGCGGTCGAGCAGGTGGCGCACGGCGGCGACGTGGCCCTCGGCGAGGTCCATCACGTGGATGTAGTCGCGCACGCCGGTGCCGTCCGGCGTGGCGTAGTCGCCGCCGAAGACCTGCAGGAACGGGCGCTTGCCCACGGCCACCTGGGTGACGTAGGGCATCAGGTTGTTGGGGATGCCGCGCGGGTCCTCGCCGATGCGGCCGCTCGGGTGGGCGCCCACCGGGTTGAAGTAGCGCAGGTAGGCGACCTTCCACGCCGGCGTGCAGCGTTCCAGCTCGCGCAACAGGTCCTCGCCCATCAGCTTCGTGGTGCCGTAGGGGCTGGTGGCGGCGAGCGGCGAGCCTTCGGTGATGGGCAGCGTTTCGGGCTGGCCGTAGACGGTGGCGGACGAGCTGAACACGAGCTTCGTCACGCCGTGGTCCTGCATGGACTGGGCGACGTTGACGAGGCCGCCGATGTTGTTGCGGTAGTACGCGAGCGGGATCTGGGTGGACTCGCCCACGGCCTTGAAGGCGGCGAAGTGCACCACGGCGTCGATGGCGTGCTGGTCGAAGATCCCGTCCATCGCGGCCTTGTCCGTCACGTCGGCCTCGACGAACACGGGCTGGAAGCCGCCCAGCTCGGCCAGGCGGTCGAGCACGAGGGGCGAGCTGTTGGAGAAGTTGTCGACCCCCACCACGTCGAAGCCGGCCGCGGCGAGGGCGAGCCAGGTGTGGGAGGCGATGTAACCGGTGGCACCGGTGAGCAGGATGCGGGCCATGGAAAGGGAACCTGGTGAAGGAGTGGGGGTCGATTGCTGCGGTGCATGATAGGTTGCCCGGCCCGCCAGGCACAGCCCCCTCCCTGAATGCCCCCAGCCCGAGGGGGCCCCTACAATCCGCGGATGCTCAACGCCTTCACTTCCTCCCTCGGCGCGGCGGCCATGGCGCGCATCACGCTGCTGCTCAACCACGTGATCGCCGCCGAGACGGTCGCCACCGAACGCCTGAAGCCCCACGCCGGCCGCACGGTGCTGCTGTCCTGGACGGGCTGGCCCTCGCTGCTGCCCCCGCCGCCGGTGGTGGCCTTCGGTGTCACGCCGGCCGGCCTGCTGGAATGGCTCGGCGACGAACCGCCGGCCGCCCCGGACCTGCGCGTCTCGCTCGACGGCTCCAACCCGGCCAGGCTCGCGGCCCAGTGGTTCGCGGGTGAGCGCCCGAGCGTGAACATCGAGGGCGACTCGGCTTTCGCGGCCGACGTCAGCTGGCTGATCGAGAACCTCCGCTGGGACATCGAGGACGACCTCGCCCGCATCGTGGGCCAGGGCCCGGCGCACCAGATGTCGCGCGCGGCCGCCACGTTGTCGGCCGGGTTCACGTTCGCGGTCAAGACGCTGCAGGACCTCGTCGTGCGCGGCGCGGGCGGCGGCCCCCGATGAGGCACCTGTTCCGGCTCGTCTACATCGTCGTCACGGTTCTGCGGTACGGGCTCGACGAGGTGGCCCTGTCGGGCTTCCGGCAACGCTGGGTGCGTGCCGGGGTGCGGGTGATCACGTTCGGCCGCCGCCTCGACGCGCCGGCCGGGCAGCGGCTGCGCGAGGCGCTGGAACGCCTCGGCCCCATCTTCGTCAAGTTCGGCCAGGTGCTGTCCACGCGGCGCGACCTGCTGCCCGACGACGTGGCCGACGAACTGGCCAAGCTCCAGGACAACGTGCCGCCGTTCCCGGCGGCCGAGGCGCGCCGCCTCGTCGAGAAGGCGTTCCGCCAGCCCATCGAGGCGGTGTTCGCCACGTTCGACGCCGAGCCGGTGGCCAGCGCGTCCATCGCCCAGGTGCACTTCGCCACGCTGATGGACGGGCGCGAGGTGGCCGTGAAGGTGCTGCGCCCGGGCATGCTCGCCATCATCGACGACGACCTGGCCCTGCTGCGCACGCTGGCCCGCTGGATCGACCGCTGGTCGGTCGACGGCAAGCGCCTCAAGCCGCGCGAGGTGGTGGCCGAGTTCGACAACTACCTGCACGACGAGCTCGACCTCGTGCGCGAGGCCGCCAACGGCGCCCAGCTGCGGCGCAACATGGAAGACGTCGGCCTGCTGCTGGTGCCCGAGATGGTGTGGGACTACTGCACCCAGACCGTGATCGTGATGGAGCGCATGAAGGGCGTGCCCATCAGCCAGCGGCAGCGCCTGCGCGCGGCCGGGGTCGACATCCCGAAGCTGGCCCGCGACGGCGTCACCATCTTCTTCACCCAGGTGTTCCGCGACGGCTTCTTCCACGCCGACATGCACCCGGGCAACATCCAGGTGAGCATCGACCCGGCCACCTTCGGCCGCTACATCGCGCTCGACTTCGGCATCGTGGGCACGCTCACCGAGGTCGACAAGGACTACCTCGCGCAGAACTTCATCGCGTTCTTCCGCCGCGACTACAAGCGCGTGGCCGAGCTGCACCTCGAGAGCGGCTGGGTGCCGCCCGACACGCGCATCAACGACCTCGAAGGTGCCATCCGCGCGGTGTGCGAACCGCACTTCGACCGCCCGCTGAAGGACATCTCGCTCGGCCAGGTGCTGCTGCGCCTGTTCCAGACCTCGCGCCGCTTCAACGTCGAGATCCAGCCGCAGCTGGTGCTGCTGCAGAAGACGCTGCTCAACGTGGAGGGCCTCGGCCGCCAGCTCGACCCCGAGCTGGACCTGTGGAACACCGCGAAGCCGTTCCTCGAGCGGTGGATGAACGAGCAGGTGGGATGGCGTGCGTTCGTCGCCAGCCTCAAGAAGGAGGCGCCGCACTTCGCGCAGCTGATGCCGCAGCTGCCGCGCCTCGTGCACCACGCGCTGCAGCGCCCGCCGTCGGCGGAACCCGCGCTGCTGGCCGAACTGCTCGCCGAGCAGCGCCGCACGAGGGGGTGGCTGCAGGCGGTGGTGAGCCTGCTGGGCGCCGCGTTCGTGGCCGCGGGTGCGGCCGTCTGGTGGCAGTACTTCCGCTGATCCGTTCTCAAGCCGCCCGTGTGGTGGTGGCGCTGGCCGCCGGGGTCGACCCCGTCGCCCGCAGGCGGTGCTTGAGCCGCAGGAAGTGCACCTCGAACAGGTGGTACGACAGCGCCCCGGCCGCGAACGACACGAGCGTGCCGATCGCGATGTAGGCCGCGGCGGGCGCGAGGTCCGCGGGCTTCGCCCAGCCCCACGACTGCAGCAGCGGCAGCCCCACGAGCCCGTGCAGCGGCACGTGCAGCACGTACATCGCATAGCTGTAGAGCCCGAAGCGGCGCAGCCAGGCGGACCGCAGCGGCGCGGCCCAGCGCGCGGGCGTGGGGGTCATGTCGGCGCAGGCCAGCGCGAGCACGAGGGCCGCGAAGCCGATCGACAGCGCCGTGTAGCCGGCCGTCTGCGTGGTGAGCAGGTATTGCGTGTACCCGTGGCAGGCCGCTGCGCCTGCCAGAACGACGACGGCACCGATCAGCAGCACCTGCAGTGGCCGCTGCAGCAGCCACGCGCGTGCGGCCGGCCAGCGCAGCATCGCGGCCGCGGCGCCGCCGCAGGCGAGGGCGTCCATGCGGCAGATGGAGAACTGGTACACCGCGGCCGACGGGAACGCGAGCCCGATCAGCAGCGCGCGCGCGGCCAGCGCCGCGAGCGCGACGGCGATGCACAGCCGCACGATGCCCTTCGGGCTCAGGCGCGCGATGGCGAACGGCCACAGCAGGTAGAACTGCTCCTCCACCGCGAGGGACCAGAAGTGCGGCAGCGGGCTGTCGCCCGGCTGGAAGGGTTGCACCCAGTTCGACACGAAGAGCACGAGCGAGCCGATGGTGAGCGGCGTGGCCGCGGTGCCGACGTGCAGCAGCGGCAGCAGGCCGAAGACCACGAGCAGCGTGCCGTAGTACAGCGGCAGGATGCGCAGCGCGCGCGATGTAAAGAACTGTGAATACGGGCGGGGCTCGTCGCGCGAGTCGATGAGGATCCCGGTGATCAGGAAACCGCTCAGGACGAAGAACAGCTGGACCCCCAGCCACCCCCGTTCGAGGCCCGCGACGACGAGCCGCGCGGCGAGTCCCGAGGGGTCCGTCAGCAGGTTCAGGTTGTGCGTCACCACGAGGAGAATCGCGATGCCGCGCACCCCGTCGAGCACGGCCAGGCGCGGCGGGACTGCAGGGGTGCCGGGGCGGTTCATGGTGGGGCGAGGAACATCGGACGATGGACCTCGAAGTCTGCGCCATCCGTGTCTCTGGCGCATGTCGCCCTGAGGTGGGAGTGGCCCCCCGTGTGGGGGGTTTTGCAGAGGGGCGCGGAACTTCCCCCGTGGCTCAGGGGTTGGCTCCCCCTGGACCGCGTTGCATCATCCGCCCCAAGCCAAGTGGCCGGGTTTCAGCGATGGAGCCCGCGCTCACTCGAACGAACCGGCCACAAGGTTCGACGGACCCGACAGCCCCCTTCTTCCAAAACGATCGCCAGACCCACCATGAACTCCGACAAGATCCGCGCGGTGATTGCCAAGCACGCCCGCCTGTCCATCGACGCGCAGACCCTCGCCGACGACAGCGACCTGTACGAGGCCGGCCTCACCTCGCTCACCACCGTGAACCTCATGCTGGCGCTGGAAGACGCGTTCGACATCGAGTTCCCCGACAACAAGCTCGGCCGCAAGACCTTCGAGAGCATCCGCTCGATCTCCGAAGTGCTGAACGAGCTGGCCGGCGCCTGACCCCAGGCCCTTCTCTCATCTCTCCGCGAGCGCCCACGCCACCTTCAGGACGGGACACCCCATGTCGACCTTCACCTCCGATCACCACGCCGACCTCCCGGCCGTGCTGGAAACCCTGCACGCCATCGGCCGCGACATCGTCGCCCCCAACGCGGAGTCGGTCGACCGCGAAGCCCGCTTCCCCACCGAAGCCTTCGACGCGCTGAAAGCGCAGAAGTACCTGAGCTGCTACGTGCCCGTCGAGTACGGCGGCATGGGCCTGAGCCTGACTGACGTCACCCGCATGTGCGAGGTGCTGGGCCAGTACTGCGCGTCCACCGCGATGGTGTTCGCGATGCACCAGATCCAGGTCGCATGCATCGTCGACCACGCGCTCGGCGCGCCGTTCTTCCAGGGCTATGCCCGCGAGATGGTGCAGCACCAGTACCTCATCGCCTCGGCCACCACGGAACTGGGCATCGGCGGCGACGTGCGCTCGAGCATCTGCGCCGTGCAGGTGGACGGCGACCGCTTCACGCTCGAGAAGCAGGCTCCGGTGATCTCGTACGGCGCGATGGCCGACGCCATCCTCGTCACGTGCCGCAAGTCCGCCGACGCCTCGCCCAGCGACCAGGCCCAGGTGCTCGTGCGCAAGTCCGACGTCACGCTGACCCGCCTGGCCCCGTGGGACGCCCTCGGCTTCCGCGGCACCTGCAGCGAAGGCTTCACGCTGAAGTCGCAGGGCGCGGCCGAGCAGATCCTGCCGGTGCCGTACGCCGACATCCACCGCCGCACGATGCACCCGTTCGCACACTGCGTGTGGAGCTCGCTGTGGCTGGGCCTCGCGACCGACGCCGTGCAGCGCGCGCGCACCGCGGTGCGGGCCGAAGCCCGCAAGAACCCGAGCGTCACGCCCATCTCGGCCACGCGCCTGGCCGAAGTCGACAACGTGCTGTTCTCGATGCGCGGCGGCATCCGCCAGACCGTCGCCGAGTACCAGCGTGTGCTCAACGACCCGTCGTCCGAGGCGGCCTCCGGCTTCGCGTTCGCCATCGCCATCAACAGCCTGAAGCTCACGTCGTCGCAGCTCGTCGTCGACATCGTCGGCAAGGCCATGCTGATCTGCGGCATCGCCGGCTACCGCAACGATTCCAAGCTCACCCTCGGCCGCCACCTGCGCGATGCGTACGGCGCCGCGCTGATGGTCAACAACGACCGCATCCTCGGGCAGAGCGCCACGATGCAGATCGTGCAGCGCTGAACGTTCGCCCCGACCACGACCTTCCCGAAAGACCATCATGTGCCTCTGCCACGACGACGATCCCTACAAGCACTACCAGAACGAACTGGTGGCCGCGCGGCTGCTGATCCCCTCCGGCGTGCGGGGCGTGTTCGCGCGCAGCGGCACGTTCGAGAACGTGATCGTGCAGTTCGAGAACCTCGTGGGCCGCGAAACGCGCGCCATGAACGCCGAGGTGCTGCGGTTCCCGCCGGTGTTCAACCGCGCGCACTACACGCGCCTCGACCACCTCTACAACTTCCCCGACCTGATGGGCTCCGTCCACAGCTTCATGGGCAAGGACGCGGAGCACCTCGAGCTGATTCGCAAGTTCGAAGCCGGTGAGAAGTGGACCGACGACCTGCAGCCCACCGAGGTGATGCTGGCGCCGGCCGCCTGCTACCCGCTGTACCCCACGGCCAGCGGCAGCACGCTGCCCGACACGGGCCGCCTGATCGACCTGCAGAGCTACGTGTTCCGCCACGAGCCCTCCGACGACCCGGCCCGCATGCAGACCTTCCGCATGCGCGAGTTCGTGCGCCTCGGCACGCCCGAGCAGGCGCTGGCCCACCGCGACGGCTGGATCGACCGTGCCTCCGGCATCCTGCGTTCGCTGGGCCTCGACGTGGTGCCGGTCGTCGCGAACGACCCGTTCTTCGGCCGCGGCGGCCGCGTGATGAAGGCCACGCAGCGCGAGCAGAACCTGAAGTACGAGCTGGTGGTGCCCATCGTGTCCGAGGAAAAGCCCACGGCCATCACGTCGTGCAACTACCACCTCGACCACTTCGGTTCGGTGTTCGACATCAAGAGCGGCAACGGCGAAGTCGCACACTCGGCCTGCATGGGCTTCGGCCTCGAGCGCATCGCGCTCGCGCTGTTCAAGCACCATGGCCTCGACGTGGCCAAGTGGCCGGCGAGCGTGCGCCAGCAGCTGCAGCTGGACGCCGCATGAAACGCATCCTCGACCTGGACGCGGCCACCTACCGCCGGCACGCCATCCACGGCGAGGACCGCGTCTGGGCCGAGACCAACTGCTACACCGACCTGCTCGTGGAGCAGCTGCATGCGCTGGGCGTGGAGCCCGTCGCGGCGCTGCCGTTCACGCTCGGCATCGACTTCGAGGGCGACCAGTGGACGTTCTTCAAGTTCCCCGACGGTGACCTCGCCGACCTGTATGGCATCGAGGTGCAGGAACTCGCCGTGTGGCGCCCGCTCACCGACCACATCGAGGACCAGGTCGAACTGGGCCGCCCGGTCATGGTGGAGCTCGATTCGTTCTTCCTGCCCGACACCGCGGGCACCGCGTACGGCTTGGCGCACATGAAGTCCACCGTGGGCGTGAACGAGATCGACGTGTCCGCACGCCACCTCGGCTACTTCCACAACCAGGGCTACTACACGCTGGGCGGCGACGACTTCGACGCGCTGTTCCAGATGAACGGCCTCGTGCACGAGCGCATGCTGCCGCCGTACATCGAGTACCTCAAGCGGGTGCCGGGCCAGGCGCCGCTGCAGGGCGGGGCGCTGCTCGAGGCCTCCCTCGGGCTGCTGCGCCGCCAGCTGTCGCGCCTGCCGGCCGACAACCCGTTCGGCCGCTTCAAGGCGCAGTTCAGCCGCGACATCGCCTGGCTGATGGACGCCGACATGGAGATCTTCCACACGTACTCGTTCGCGAACCTGCGCCAGTACGGCGCCTGTTTCGAACTCGCCGAGACCTACCTGCGCTGGCTGGCGGGGCAGGGCGTGCCGAACGTGACGGGGCCGGCCGAGAAGTTCGCCGGCATCGCCCAGACGGCGAAGGCTTTCCAGTTCCAGCTGGCCCGCTCGATGGCGCGCAAGAAGCCCCTCGACCTGGCCCCGCTCGACGCCATGGCCGCGGCGTGGGACGAGGCGACCGGTGCACTGCGCACCGGCCACGGCTGACACACGCGGGTATCCTGGCCACCTCATGACCCCGCCCGCCCCCCCGAGACGCGACGGCTGCCCTCCCGGCCGCGTGCTCTCGGCCGGCTGGGAACTGGCGTCGACCGTGCCGGGGGCGTGCGCCGATGCTGCTGCCGCCTCCGATGCCGGCCTCGCCTGGCGACCCGCCGTGGTGCCCGGCACCGTCGCGGCCAGCCTCGGCGCCGACGTCACCACCGAGGGCCGCCACGATGCGCTCGACTGGTGGTACCGCTGCACCTTCGAGGCCGACCCCCCGGCGCACGCGCTGCGCTTCGAGGGGCTCGCCACGATCGCCGAGGTCTGGCTGAACGGCGAACGCGTGCTCGACGCCCGCAACATGTTCGTGCCCCATGCGGTCGACGCCGGCACACGCCTGCGGCCGCGCAACGAACTGCTCGTGTGCCTGCGTTCGCTGGACCACGCGCTCGCCGCCCGCCGCCCGCGCCCGCGCTGGAAGACCGCGCTGGTGCCGTCGCAGAACCTGCGCTGGGAACGCACCACGCTGCTCGGCCGCATGCCCGGCTGGAACCCGCCGGTGCAGCCGGTGGGGTTGTGGAAGCCGGTGGTGCTCGAAGGCCGCGGCCCGGTGGGTGAACTGGAACTCGACGTGCAGGCGCGCGTCGAGGGCCGCTCGGGTGTCGTGGCCGTGCGGGGCACGTTCGACGGCCCTGCACCGTCGGCCGCGCGCGTGCGCGTGGGCGACACCGAGACCGCGCTGTCGGTGGCGGCCGGGGTGTTGTCCGGCGAGGTGACCGTGCCCGACGTGCCGCTCTGGTGGCCGCACACGCACGGCGAACCCGCCACGCTGCCGTGTGGGGTGGAGGTGCGCACCGCCGCCGGCTGGGTGCCCGTGCACCAGAGCCGCCTGGGCTTCCGCACGCTGCGTGTGGACCGCACCAACGGACTCGTGCGCTTCATCGTCAACGGGGCGCCGGTGTTCTGCCGGGGCGCCTGCTGGACCACCGACGACCTCGTGTCGCTGCACGCCGATCCGCGCGAGACACTCGAACTGGCGCGTGACGCGGGCCTGAACATGGTGCGTGTGGGCGGCACCATGACGTACGAGTCCGATGCGTTCTACGCGCAGTGCGACGAACTGGGCATCCTCGTCTGGCAGGACTTCATGTTCGCCAACATGGACTACCCGGTGGGGGACGACGCCTTCCTCGCCGAGGTCACCCGCGAGGCCACGTTCCACGTGCGCCGCCTGCAGCGCCACGCCTGTGTGGCCGCGTACTGCGGCGGCAGCGAGGTGGAGCAGCAGGCCGCGATGCTGGGCCTGCCGGCCAGCGAGTGGACGAACCCCTTCTTCGCGGAAACACTGCCCGCGCTGTGCGCACGGCTGCACGCCGGTGTGCCGTACTTCCGCTCGTCGCCGAGCGAAGGCGCGCTGCCGTTCCACGTGGCCACGGGCATCGCGCACTACTACGGCGTGGGCGCCTATCGCCGCCCGCTCGCGGACGTGAAGTCGGCCGGGGTCAAGTTCGCCACCGAGTGCCTCGGCTTCTCGAACGTGCCGGAACCGGAGACGGTGGCCGCGATGATGGGCGGCACCACGCCGCCCGCGCACCATCCGCTGTGGAAGGCACGGCAGCCGCGCGACGTGGGTTCGGGCTGGGACTTCGAGGACATCCGGGACCACTACCTGCGCGAACTGTTCGGCCTCGATCCCGTCACGCTGCGCAGCCGCGACACCGAACGCTACCTGCAGCTCTCGCGCGTGGTCACCGGCGAGGTGATGCGCCGCGTGTATGCCGAGTGGCGCGCGCCGCGCAGCGTGTGCGGCGGCGGGCTCGTGTGGCTGCTCAAGGACGTGTGGCCCGGCGCGGGCTGGGGCCTGATCGACAGCCTCGGCCGGCCGAAGGCCGCGTACTGGTACCTCAAGCGCGCGTGGGCGCCGCGGTCGGTGGGTTTCACCGACGAGGGGGTGGACGGGCTGCAACTGCACGTGACGAACGATGCCGCGGACGTGCTGGAGGGCACCGTCGAGTTCGCGATGTTCCAGCACGGCCAGGTGCGTGTGGCCGCTGCCGAGGTGCCGGTGCGTGTCGATCCCCGCGCGGGTCTCACGTGGTCGGCCGACGCGATGCTGGGCCGCTTCGCCGACACCGCCTACGCCTACCGCTTCGGCCCGCCGCCCAACGACGTCGCCCTGGCGCGCCTGCGTGCCGCCGATGGGACGGTGATCGCCGAGGACTTCCACTTTCCGCAGGGCCTGGACCTGCCGATGGCCTCGCCCAAGGCCTTCGAGGCCAGCGCCGAGCGCCTGTCCGACGGCCGCGTCGCCGTCACCATCGCCTGCGACACCTTCCTGCAGTCGGTGCACTTCGACTGCGCGGGCTTCCGGCCCGATGACGCCCACTTCCACGTCGCCCCGGGTTCGCCACGCCGGGTCGTGTTCCACCCCCTCGCCGACCGGTCGACGAGGTTCAAGGCCCACGTGGGTGCCCTGAACCTGCGCGACCTCCACACCCTTCGCACGGACTGACCTTGCTCGCGCCCGCACCCCTCACCCCGTTGTCCTCGTTGCAGTTGCCGGTCCACCGCCAGGCGCTGTACATCGGCGAAGGTGACGACGCCCTGTTCGGCTGGTTCCACACCGCCGACGGGGTGCCGGTGCGCGACTGCGTCGCAGTGATCTGCCCGCCCCTCGGTCACGAGTACGTCCACAGCCACCGGTCGGTGCGCTACCTCGCCGACACACTGGCGCGTGCGGGCGTGCCGGCGCTCCGTTTCGACTACCACGGCACCGGCGACTCGCCGGGCACCGACCTCGACCCGGGCCGGGTCGCCCGCTGGCTCGCCGACGTGCGCCACGCGGTCGACGAGGCGCGTGCCCGCAGCGGCCGGGCGCGGGTGTGCCTGGTGGGCATCCGCCTTGGTGCCACGCTGGCCGCGCTCGCGAGCGCCGAGCGGGCGGTGGACCAGCTCGTGCTGTGGGGGCCGGCCGTGTCCGGACGCCGCTACGTGCGCGAGATGCAGGCCATCGCGCAGGCGAGCGAACTCGCGGGGCGGGGTGGTGACACCGGCTGGGTCGAGCCCGCCGGCTTCGTGCTGTCGGCCGAGACGCAGGAGCAACTCAAGGCCGTCTCGCTGCTGAAGGTGTCGCCCCAGGTGCGCGACGCGGTGCTGCTGGTCTCGCGCGACGACGTGCCCGACGAGGAGGGGCTGCAGGCGCACCTCGCCTCGCTCGGCCGACAGGTCGACACGCTCGACGGCGCGGGCTTCGCCGGCATGATGGCCGAGCCGCACCACACGGTCGTGCCGCAGGACACGCTCGACGGCATCGCCGGCTGGCTCGTGGCCCGCTCGTCACTGGGCGAGCCGATGGCCGTGACCCTCCCGGCCCGCGAAGAACTGCGGTTCGACTTCCCGACCCAGGGCGGGCACACCGTTCGCCTCGTCGAGACCCCGGCGCGCTTCGGCGAACACGGCACGCTGTTCGGCATCCACACCCGGCCCGACGGCGCCGCCACGAAGCGGCCCACCGTCGTGCTGTTCAGCTCGGGCGCCACGCACCGCATCGGGCCGTCGCGGCTCTACACCACGCTCGCCCGCAACCTCGCCGCACACGGCTACCCCACGCTGCGCTGCGACATCGAGGGCATCGGCGACAGCGTGGCCCGCGAAGCCGGCGGCCTCGAGGCCCATCCTTATCCGCCCACCGCCGTGCGCGATGCGGGCGCCGTGCTGCGCCATGTCGGCGAACGCCACGGGCCGGGCGAACTGGTGCTCGCAGGTTTGTGCTCGGGCGCCTACACCGCCTTCCAGGCCGCGCTGGACCAGCCCGGCCGGCCCATCGCCGAGGTGCTGCTGATCAACCCGCTGATCTTCTCGTACGACGGCGGCGAACTGCCCGATGTGCAGAGCTTCCGCATCGCCGAGTCGAGCAAGGGCGCGATGCGCAAGATGGAAAGCTGGAAAAAGCTGTTGCGCGGCCAGATCCGCGTGGGCTACCTGCTGGGCATGGGACTGCGCCACGTGGGCAACGTGGCTGCGTCCCACGGGCGCACGCTCGCCGAGCGGGTCACGATGCGCGCGGCCACGCTGCTGTCCCGCCAGCTCGACCAGCTCTTCCAGCAGCGCCGCCACGTCGCGATGTTCCTCGCGAGCGGCGAGGCCGGCTGGAACATCCTCCACGCGGGCGCACGCCGCACCGCCGGCAAGGGCGTGCGCAGCGGGTACCTGAAGCTGCTGCGCATCGACGATGCCGACCACACGTTCTCCAGTGAACCGTCGCGCGCGCAGCTGGTGGGGCGGATTCTGGAGCACCTGAACGCGCGGTTCAGGGGGTAGGGCGCCGGCCGGGCTTCCTCGTTTCGATTGACGATGACGCGGCGGGCCGGGCGGCGCACAGTCGGCCGCAGCGTTACCTCCTGGGCGTTCGCTGTCCGAACGCGTCGGCCATGTTCCTCCGATCGATCGCCTCGCTGCTGCTCGGCGCCGGCATCGCCGTCGTCGGCGTGCGGCACGGCGACGAGGCTCGGGCGCTGATCGAGGCGACGCTGGCGCGGCTGGTGAGCGCGGACCTGCAGCGGCTCAGCGACCTGCAGGTCGCCCTCTGGGTCCTCTACCTGGTGGCCGCCCTGGTGCTTCCGCTCTACCACGTGCGCCCGATCCTGCGCTACCTGCGCGGCCGATCGGGGATCGGCGACGCCTGCATCCGCACCGAGTGCATCCAGCGCCTGTGGCGCGTGCCCGCGCTGCTGTTCTCGGTGTTCGTGCTGCCCTCGCTGCCGCTGTTCCTGTCGATCTTCCTCGACATGCTGGGGCGCATCGGGCGCATCGTGTCGATGCGCATCTCCCAACGCCGGTGGATGGCCCGCGAACCTCGGAACCTCGGGGTCAGGTCTGAAATTTAGAGTCGTCCTCTGCCCGCTGACGACGAATCAACTGGCTGACCCTCGAGACGGACAACCCGATCTCCCTGGCCAGGTCCGTCATGCTGATCCCGCTGTCCCGGTGGGCACGTGCCAGCGCCTGATTCAGGGAACCCGTGGTTTCCATCCACTGCGCGAGTGACATCGGCAGGTTCCGCTGGGGCTTGGGCACTTCCGGGGAGCCCACGGCCAGCGGCGAAGCCATGGCTTGCATCCGGCCCACGAACGTGGCGTCTCCCAGGTAGATCTGCTGCTGCAACGCGCTCTCCCACAGCGGGCGATCACGCGCACTGGCGACCAGCTGTTCGTACCTCCGCGCGCCTCGCTCTCGATCCGCAGCCGTGAACACGTCGCGGCCCAGCAACTGACCCCAGACGATGTCGGTGCCGAGCCAGCGTGGCGCAATGGCCTGCCCGGCGTGAGCGCGGTAGCTCGACCAGGGCCAGTCTGCTGCCGTGGTCGCCGCGCCGGATCTCACCGGATTGAGTTCGACGTACCGGCAGACCTCCAGCAAGTACGGTTCACGGTCCACCAGGATCGCCTTGAAGCGGCCCTGGAACAGGTGACCCACTTTCTGATGCCGGCGATTGAAGCGCTGTGTATACACCCCGTTGATCTGCCGCATCAGCAGCGACAGGTTGCCTCGATGGGTCTGTATGACGAAGTGGTAGTGATTGCCCATGAGGCAGTACGCGAGGACTGTCGCGTCGAACTGGTGCGATGCGTCGTCGACGATTCGCAGCAACGTCTGGCGATCGCCATCGGTTTCGAAGATGGGTTCCTGGCGATCTCCACGTGCAGTGACGTGATAGATCGCGCCGGGGAATTCGATGCGCAACGGGCGGGCCATGCCACCAGCATCACCGCAGTCTCTCCGCGGAGGGGGTGCCAGCCCCTGGGTTTTCTGTCCAGCCTCGGCGGGCAGGGCGTTTCGTTCCATCGTTCCTGGGAGGACTCGAAATTTCAGACCTGACCCCGAGGGTGGCCGGGAGGACTCAAAATTTCAGACCTGACCCCGAGGGTCGGGGGGCAGGGCCGGCCGCCCCTCGCGAGGGGCCACCGTCGCGGCGGGGGCGATGCCTCGAACTGATCGGACACCGGTTTCTGCCATCTTCTGCCGGTGCACACGTGTGCCTACGATCCCTCGGCATCCTGGGATCCTCACTCATGAAACTCACCGACAACACCTTCCTCATCACGGGCGGCGGCAGCGGCATCGGCCGGGCCCTCGCCGAAGCGCTGCACCGGCGCGGCAACCAGGTCATCATCGCGGGCCGGTCCACGGACCCGCTGGCCGACGTGGTGGCCGCGAGCCCGGGCATGGACTCGGTCGTGCTCGACGTCTGCGACACCGCGGCCATCGCACGCGTGGTGCCGCAGTTGATCGCGAAGTACCCGAAGCTCAACGCCGTCATCCACAGCGCCGGCATCCAGCGCGAAGACGATGTGGGAAGCAAGGTGGACGACGACCTGCTGACGGCCACGTTCGCCACGAACCTGATGGCACCGATCCGGTTGAACTCGGCCCTGATCGAGCACTTCCGGCAGCTGCCGTCGGCCACCATCGTCAACATCTCGTCGATGCTGGGCTTCGTGCCGCTCGCCAACGTGGCGCTGTACTGCGCGGCGAAGGCGGCGCTGCACTCGTACACGCTGTCGCAGCGCTACCAGCTGCGCGAGACGTCGGTGAAGGTGCTCGAGATCATGCCGCCGTACGTGCAGACCGCACTGATGGACATGAACCTGCACGACCCGCGCGCCATGCCGCTCGACCAGTTCATGGCCGAGACGCTGGAGGCGCTGGCCACCGACGAGGTCGAGGTGCTGGTGCCGCGCGCCCGCGAACGCCGCGATGCGCTGCGCCCGGGCGAGGTCGCGGCCACGCAGAAGTTCAACGACTTCTTCATGGCAGGCACGTACGTGCAGTACGGGAAGGCGGCCGAGACGGCACTGGCGGTCACCCAGCTCATGAACCCGGCGGTGCCGCACACGTAGAGGTGCCTGCCCGGACCGGGCGAGGCCAGCACACGCGCGATGTCCAGCTTCTGTTCGGCCGCACCGTCGTCGAAGTGGAAGGCGGGTGCGGTCGGCGAAGCCCGATGCTGCGTCGCTTCGTCGAGGTCAACGCCGGCCGCAGCCGTGTGCCGGCCGAAGGGCCGGACAGCGCGTCGCCGCTCAAGGTGCCGTCGAAGAAGGCGTGACGGGCCGGGGCCTCCACCGATTGGAGGATGTGTTCGCCGGGCCGTCGTTGCACGCTGTGGTGATCCGCGCCCGACCTTCGTCGGCCGGGAACCCGAAGGACGACGCCATGATCCCGGTCGACGCGCAGACGATGTTCGAGGTCGCCCCCCGTTTCTCCGGCTCGCTGGCGGAGAAGCAGCGTGCCATCGTGACGGAGGTCGGCGCGGTGCTGGCCCCCACGCTGGCGCGGTACGGCATCGACACCCGCCTGCGCATCGCGCACTTCCTCGCGCAGACCTGCCACGAGAGCGCGGGCTTCCGCACCACCGAGGAGTTCGCCAGCGGCGACCGCTACGAGGGCCGCCAGGACCTCGGCAACACCCAGCCCGGCGACGGCCGGCGCTACAAGGGCCGCGGCCTGCTGCAGCTGACCGGTCGCGCCAACTACCGCGACCTGGGCGCGCGCCTCGGCATCGACCTGGAAGGGGATCCGGAGGCCGCGGCCGAGCCCGTGCTGTCGTTGACCATCGCCTGCGAGTTCTGGAAGAAGAACAAGGTGAACGCGGCGTGCGACGTGGACGACGTGGTGCGGGTCACCCGCATCGTCAACGGCGGCACGAACGGCCTGGCGGACCGTCGCGAACTCACGGCCCGCGCCAAGGCGGCGATCGCCCGGCTGGAAGGCATCCGCATCCTCGGGGAGGACCCGCCGTCGCAGGGGCGCCCCGTGCTGCGCCGCGGCTCCCGCGGCGATGCGGTGGTGGCGCTGCAGCGCCTGCTGCAGAAGCTGGGTTTCATGGTCGCCGTGGACGCCGACTTCGGCCCGGGCACGGAGGTGGCCGTCGCCGCGTTCCAGCGCGGCCAGAAGCTGGACGTCGACGGCATCGTGGGGCACAAGACCTGGGTGGCGCTGGATGCAGCGCTCACGAAGCGCAAGTAGCAGAGCCGGGGTGCCGTAGAGTGGGGGCCCCCATCTCCGAGGGCTCCCGATGACACTGGCATGGACGGACGCCCTCGACGGCGTCGACTGGGACGAACTGTCGGCCCTGTACAAGGCAGCGCCGCTCGGCGACAAGCCGGCGGCTCACCTGCGGAAGGTCTTCTCCAACAGCCTGTACCGGTGTTTCGTCCACGACGGCGGCCGGCTCGTGGCCGCGGGCCGGGCGCTCGCGGACGGGGGCGACTGTTCGTACCTCTGCGACATCGCCGTGATGCCGAGCCACCAGGGCACCGGGCTCGGCAAGCAGGTGGTCGCCCACCTCGTCGAGCGGTCGCGGGGGCACCGCAAGATCCTCCTGTACGCGGTGCCGGGCCGCGAACCTTTCTACCGGAAGTTCGGGTTCCTGCGCATGAAGACCGCGATGGCGATCTTCGAGAATCAGCGGCAGCAGGTGGCACGGGGCTACCTCGAAGACGACACCAGGGGGACGGACGAATGAGCACGGAGCAGAACAAGGCCCTCGCGCAGGAACTCTTCGCGCGACTCACCGCGAGCGACTTCGCGGGTGCCCTGGGCCTGATGGCCGACGACGCGACCTGGTGGATCGCGGGCCGCAAGGAACGCACGCCCACCTCGGGCCTTCACTCGAAGGAAAGCATCGGGCGCCTGTTCCACGCCATGGCGAACGGCCTTGTCGGCGGCCTGAAGATGACGGTGCTGTCGTGCATCGCCGAGGCCGACCGGGTCGCGCTCGAGGTGGTGTCCCGCGGCGACCTGAAGAACGGGCGGCAGTACCGGCAGGAGTACCACCTGCTCGTGCAGGTGCGCGACGGGAAGATCCAGTCGGTGCGCGAGTACCTGGACACCGGGCACGTGTTCGACACGTGGTTCGCGCCGCAGGCCGGCTGAGTCAGGCGGGCGCCACCGCCCCGAGCGGTGCCGGCCCGCTGTCGCCGCAGTCCGCCGGCGCCTCCACCGGATGCGCCACGAACACGAGCGTGATGCCGAAGCCCCGCGCATCGAGGCCGTCGCCCACGTCGAGGCGCGCGCCGTGCAACTCGGCGATGCGGGCCACGAGCGACAGGCCGATGCCGCTGCCGCGGCCGGCGGTGCCGGGCACGCGGTAGAAGCGGTCGAAGATGCGCTGGCGTTCGCCTTCGGGCACGCCCGGGCCGTCGTCGCGCACGCCCAGCGCCACGCACCAGCGGCCGTCCACCTCCACGCGGCGGCACTGCACCTGGATGCGCGCGCCTTCGCCGCCGTAGCGGTGGGCGTTGTCGATCAGGTTGCGCAGCAGCATGCCCACGGTGTTGACGTCCACCGGCAGCGCACACGGTTCGGTGTCGAGCAGCAGTCGCTGGCGCTGCTGGCGCGCCATCGCGGCGAAGTCGTGCACGACGAGCGAGACCACCTCGTGCAGCGCCGCGGCCGTGTGGGCCGGGGCGTCGGTGGTCGCGTCGAGCCGGGCGGAGTCGAGCAGCTGCTCGGTGAGGCGCGAGGCCCGTTCGATGCCGGACACCAGCGGCTCGATGGCCGCGCGGCTCTCCTCGAGCGTGCCGGCCGATTGCACGAGGCGCGCCTGCGCCATGAGCACGGCGAGGGGCGTGCGCATCTCGTGCGCGGCGTCGGCGAGGAAGTGGCGTTCCGCGCGCAGCGCCGTGTCGAGCTGGCCCAGCACCGTGTTGAAGCCGTCGACGAGCGGGCGCAGCTCCTGCGGCAGTTCGGTCGACGGCACCGGGCGCATGTCGAGCGGCTTGCGCTTTGCGAGGGCGTCGCGCAGGCGCTTCACGGGGGCCATCGTCACGCAGATGGTGAACCACGACACCGTGCCGAAGAGCGCGATCAGGGCCACGGCCACGAGGATGCTGCCGTTGAACCACAGCGCCATCTCGGCGTCGAGCATGTCCTGGGCCTTGGCGACCTGCACCTGCACGCTGCGGTCCGCGTCGGTGATGGTGTAGACGCGCCACACCTTGCCGCCGGCTTCGGACCGGCCCAGCCAGTCGGGCGTGTCGAACTGCAGCGGTGTGAACGGCACGTCGGGCGAGCCGGCCGACTTCAGCACCGCGTGGCCGTCGCGGTGCCAGATCTGGTAGCTGAGGTTCTCCTGCATCGCCGTCACTTCCGGCGGCATGCGCACGGCGTCGCGCGCCTTCACCTCGGCCATCGTGGGCGACACCGACCGCAGGATCTGCTGGCCGATGGCGCGCATCATCGTGTCCCAGTGGCCGCTCTGCGTGCGGGACATCTGGATGGCCTGGCAGCCGAACCACGTGGCCCACGCCAGCACGATGGCCAGCATCAGGTTCTTCAGCAGCCGCACGCGCAGCGAGCGGATGGCCCAGGGTGGCCGGCTCATCGGGCGTCTCCCATGCGGTAGCCGTGGCCGTGCACCGTGGCGATCAGGTCGTCGCCCAGCTTGCGGCGCAGCTGGTGCACGTACACGGCGACGGTGTTGCTCTCGATGGTGCTGTCGCCGCCGTACACCGCCTCCTCGAGCTGCTGGCGGGTGACGACGCGGCCGCAGCGTTCCATCAGGGCCAGCAGCGTGCGGTACTCGTGCACGCTCAGCGAGACGGCCTGGTCGTTCTGGGTGACCTCGCGGCGCGCCGGGTCGAGGCGCACGGTCTTGCAGGTGAGCACCGGCGCGACGCGGCCGAAGGCGCGGCGCAGCACGGCACGCAGCCGGGCGCCCAGTTCATCGGGCTGGAAGGGCTTGACGAGGTAGTCGTCGGCGCCGGCGTCGAGGCCGGCGATGCGGTCGCTGAGCTGGTCGCGCGCGGTCATGATCAGCACCGGCGTGGTGTCGTAGCGCTCGCGCACGGACCGCAGCACCTGCAGGCCCGAGCCGCCGGGCAGTCCCAGGTCGAGCAGCACGGCGGCATAGCCGTGGTCGGTCAGGGCGAGGCGGGCGGCGGGCGCGTCGGACGCGATGTCGACCTGGTAGCCGTCGCGCTCGAGCCCGGCCCGCAGCGCGCTCGACAGCATCGCATCGTCTTCGACCAACAGGAGTTGCATGGCGGGGTGAACGTCGTGGGCTTCGAAGGCCTCAGTGTGCACCCGCGGCATTAAAAAGTTCTTAATGGCGATCCCCGAGCATGCGTTCCACACGTTGCCTCGGGAGTCGAGATGATCGAGCTGAACCTGCCCGCGGGCCTTGCGCCCGCCGAGCCCGCGCCCAGTCCCTGGAACCGGCTCCGCCGCCTGCTGCGCACGGCCTCGCCGGCCGTGCCTCGCGCCACGTGGGCCGAGTGCCGCATCGACGCCGCCGCGCGTGCCGCCTGGCGCGACCCGGTGCAGTTCCGCCGCGAGCACCTGCCGCCCCAGTCGCGCGGCCGTCGGGTGCTCGACGAGGCCGCCCGCCGCTCCGGCTGGGCCGGCCTGGCGCCGCAGGGCGTCTGGCGCGGTGTCGCCATGGCCGAGCAGGACGGGGTCTGGGTGGCGCTGGTGGCCGAGGTGTCCTCGGCCCGGGACGTGCACCGCCTGGTGGCCGCCGTCGACTGCGGCCCGGTCATCGACCTCGACCAGGCCCGCCAGGACGTGATCCGCGGCCTGCGCGCCGGCCTGCAGTCGGCCGGCGTCGACCCGGACACGGTGCGTCTCGACGTGGTCTGGGTGGTCAGCGACGCGGCGTGTTCCGGGCGGGAGCAGGCCGTGGCCGCCGCCGTGGCCCCCGTGCTGGCCAACGCCTGGAGCGCGCTGCGCGCCGGGCGGGCGCGCGAGCGCGCCCTGCAGTCGGCCGCCGAATGATCCATCCCGCACCCCGTTGGCGCCGCGCGGACGCCGTTTCGTCGCAAGGTGCTGGTCCCCACCCCGGGGCCGGCGCGACAGTGACCCCGGTGCCGGCCCACAAGGCCGGTCGTTCCGGTTCCCCAGGAGACCTGCATGATGACCTCGAAGCCGCCGTTGTCGTTCTCCCAGATGCTCGTCCGGGCGCAGTGGCGCCACGAAGGGCGCAGCACCAACCCGCCCGCGCCGGCGGCCGCACCCGCTGAACGCCGCCCGGCGGCACCGCTGCCGCGCCTGCCGCTGCTGTCGGCCGCCACGGGCCGGTCCTGAACGGTCCTGCCCGGGCGTTCCGCCTGGCGGGAAAATCCACGCCTGACACGAAAATATCGACGTCCCGGCACCGGCCGGGCGCCGTTTGGCACGCCGCTTGCGGAGATAATTCCGCGTTTTTCATTTTCCCTCGGCCCTGCCTCCCGCGCGCTCCTGGAGACGTCCTTCCATGCTGCTGACCCTGGTCTTCCTCTACCTGTTCGTCACCATCGGCATCGGCCTGTGGGCGGCCAAACGAGTCAAGAACACCACCGACTTCGCGATCGCCGGCCGGCACCTGCCGCTGTTCATGATCATCACGACCACGTTCGCCACGTGGTTCGGCTCGGAGACGGTGCTGGGCATTCCGGCCAAATTCGTCGAGGGGGGCCTCGGCGCCATCGTGGAAGACCCGTTCGGCGCGGGCACCTGCCTGGTCCTGGTGGGCCTGTTCTTCGCGGCGAAGCTGTACCGCATGACGCTGCTGACCATCAGCGACTACTACCGCGAGCGCTACGGCCGCGGCGTGGAGCTGATCTGCTCGTTCATCATCATCCTGAGCTACCTCGGGTGGGTCTCGGCCCAGGTCACGGCGCTCGGCCTCGTGTTCAACCTGCTGTCGGGCGGCGCCATCAGCATCCCGCTGGGCATGATCATCGGCACGGTGTCCATCCTCGCGTACACGCTCTTCGGCGGCATGTGGTCGGTGGCGGTCACCGACTTCCTGCAGATGATCATCCTGGTGGTGGGCCTGAGCATCATCGCGGTGTTCGCGGCCAACCAGGCCGGCGGCGCCGACAAGGTGATCCAGCTTGCCGCCAGCAAGGACCTGTTCAAGTTCCTGCCCGAGCCCACGTTCACGCAGATCGCGTTCTTCGTGGGGGCGGCCATCACGATGATGCTGGGCTCCATCCCGCAGCAGGACGTGTTCCAGCGCGTGATGTCGGCCAACAGCGAGTACGCCGCCACGCGCGGCCCGGTGATCGGCGGCATCGCCTACATCCTGTTCGCCTTCGTGCCCATGTTCCTCGTGACCAGCGCGCTGATCATCATGCCGGAGCAGGCCGCCACGCTGATCAAGGAAGATCCGCAGAAGGTGCTGCCCACGCTCGTGCTCGAGCGCATGCCGTTCGCGATGCAGGTGATCTTCTTCGGGGCGCTGCTGTCGGCGCTGAAGTCCACGGCCTCGGCCACGCTGCTCGCGCCGTCGGTCACCTTCGTCGAAAACGTCTGGCGCCAGTTCTTCCCGCGCGTGAGCGACAAGCAGGAACTGCTGACGATGCGCATCGCGGTGCTGCTGTTCAGCGTCTGCGTCTGCGCCTATGCCATCGCGCTGCAGGGCACGCCCATCTACGACATGGTCTCGGGCGCGTACCAGGTCACCCTCGTCGGCGCCGTCGCACCGCTCGCCTTCGGTCTCTACTGGAAGCGGGCCACCACCCAGGGCGCGCTGCTGTCCATCGGTCTCGGCATCCTGGTCTGGCTGGTGTTCCTGAACACCGACTGGGGCCAGGCCTTCCCGCAGCAGCTGGCCGGCTTCATCGCCGCCATCGTGGGCATGGTGGTCGGGTCGCTCGCGCCGCAGGTCGTGGTCAACCGCCACGGCTCGCACCACAAGCTGGCGGGGAACACGGGCGCCGTCTGACCGCGCGCCGGCGCTGCCGAAACCCCGGGCCCCGCGAGGGCGCCCGCGGGTTTATAATTTTCTGTTTTGAATCAAAGAGTTAGCCATGCCCATCTACGCCTATCGTTGTGAGGCCTGCGGCCACGCGAAAGACGTGCTGCAGAAGATCTCCGACCCCGTCTTGACGGTGTGCCCGAACTGCGGTGCCGACGCCTTCCGGAAGCAGGTCACCGCGGCCGGCTTCCAGCTGAAGGGCTCGGGCTGGTACGTCACCGATTTCCGCGGCGGCAACAACAACGCCGCCAGCACGCCCGCACCTGCCGACAGCGGCAGCGCGCCTGCGCCCGCCCCGGCGCCGGCCGCCGCATCGCCCGCACCGGCTCCGGCGCCCGCGCCTGCTCCGTCCGGCCCCAAGTCCGACACCTGACGCCGGCGTGCCGTCCGTCCCCCGAGGAACCCCTTGAAAAAGTACCTGCTCGCCGGCCTGCTGGTCTGGATGCCGCTGGCCATTACCATCTGGGTGCTGAACTCCGTGCTCGGCCTGATGGACGGCGTGTTCTTCAGCGTCATCACGGCCGTGCAGTCCGTGGTGTCGTGGCCGCCCGCCAACAACCTGCTGGGCAGCCTGCGCCAGATCCGCGGCCTCGGGGTGGTGGTGCTCGTCACGGGCCTGCTGCTCACCGGCATGTTCGCCACGAACATCTTCGGCCAGTGGGCGCTGCGCCAGTGGCACCGCGTGCTGAGCAACATCCCGATCGTCAAGTCGATCTACAACTCGGTCAAGCAGGTCTCGGACACGCTGTTCTCGAGCAGCGGCAACGCCTTCCGCGAAGCGGTGCTCGTGCAGTACCCGCGCGAGGGCGCCTGGACCATCGCGTTCGTCACCGGCAAGCCCGGCGGCGAGGCGGCCATCCACCTGAGCGGCGACTACCTCAGCGTGTACGTGCCCACCACCCCCAACCCCACGTCGGGCTTTTTCCTGATGGTGCCGCGCGCCGACGTGATCGTGCTGCAGATGAGCGTCGACGAGGCCCTCAAGTACGTGATCTCGATGGGCGTCGTCGCACCGCCTGTCCAGGCCGCGGCCTTGAACCGAAATCCGGTGGGCTGAAGCGGGTGGCGACCCTTCGGCCCTGACGACTGGCACTCCCAGTCGCCTTCGCCCTGAACTACATTTCCTCCCCGGCCCGACAAAAAACCGCCGGGGGCTGACCGAGATCCTGGAGAAACCGATGAGAACAACGTATTGCGGGCTGGTGAGCGAAGCCCTGATGGACCAGACCGTCACGCTGATGGGCTGGGCCCACCGCCGCCGTGACCACGGCGGGGTCATCTTCATCGACCTGCGCGACCGCGAAGGCCTCGTGCAGATCGTCTGCGACCCCGACCGCGCCGACATGTTCAAGATCGCCGAAGGCGTGCGCAACGAGTTCTGCCTGAAGATGGTGGGCAAGGTGCGCGCCCGTCCGTCGGGCACCGAAAACGCCAACCTGACGAGCGGCAAGGTCGAGATCCTGTGCCACGAGCTCGAGGTGCTGAACCCGAGCGTCACGCCCCCGTTCCAGCTCGACGACGACAACCTGTCGGAGACCACGCGCCTCACGCACCGCGTGCTGGACCTGCGCCGCCCGGTCATGCAGAAGAACATGATCCTGCGGTACCGCGTCGCGATGGAAGTGCGCAAGTTCCTCGATGCCAACGGCTTCATCGACATCGAGACCCCGATGCTCACGAAGAGCACGCCGGAAGGCGCGCGCGACTACCTCGTGCCCAGCCGCGTCAACGAAGGCCAGTTCTTCGCGCTGCCGCAGAGCCCGCAGCTGTTCAAGCAGCTGCTGATGGTGGCCGGCTTCGACCGCTACTACCAGATCACGAAGTGCTTCCGCGACGAGGACCTGCGCGCCGACCGCCAGCCCGAGTTCACCCAGATCGACATCGAGACCAGCTTCCTGACCGAAGAAGAGATCCGCTCGATGTTCGAGGGCATGATCCGCAAGGTCTTCAAGAGCGCCATCGACGTCGACCTGCCGGAGTACCCGGTGATGAAGTACGCCGAGGCCATGCACCGCTTCGGCTCCGACAAGCCCGACCTGCGCGTCAAGCTCGAGTTCACCGAACTCACCGACGTGATGAAGGACGTGGACTTCAAGGTCTTCTCCACCCCGGCCACCACGAAGGGCGGCCGCGTGGCCGCGCTGCGCGTGCCGGGCGGCGGTGACATGAGCCGCGGCGAGATCGACGGCTACACCGAGTTCGTCAAGATCTACGGTGCCAAGGGCCTCGCCTGGATCAAGGTCAACGACGTGACGAAGGGCCGTGAAGGCCTGCAGAGCCCGATCGTGAAGAACCTGCACGACGCGGCCATCGCCGAGATCCTGAAGCGCACCGAAGCCGCCAACGGCGACCTGATCTTCTTCGGCGCCGACAAGGAAAAGGTCGTCAACGACGCCATCGGCGCGCTGCGCATCAAGGTGGGCCACAGCGAGTTCGGCAAGACCCACGGCCTCTTCGAGGACCGCTGGGCGCCGCTGTGGGTCGTCGACTTCCCGATGTTCGAGCACGACGACGAAGGCGGCCGCTGGAACGCGGTGCACCACCCGTTCACGGCGCCGAAGGACGGCCACGAGGACTACATGGACAGCGACCCGGGCAAGTGCATCGCCAAGGCGTACGACATGGTGCTCAACGGCTGGGAACTCGGCGGCGGTTCGGTGCGGATCCACCGCGCCGAAGTGCAGAGCAAGGTGTTCAGCGCGCTGAAGATCGGTCCCGAGGAAGCCCAGCTCAAGTTCGGCTTCCTGCTGGACGCGCTGCAGTACGGCGCCCCGCCGCACGGCGGCCTCGCGTTCGGCCTCGACCGCCTCGTCACGCTGATGACCAAGGCCGAGAGCATCCGCGACGTGATCGCCTTCCCGAAGACCCAGCGCGCCCAGGACCTGCTGACGCACGCTCCGAGCCCGGTCGACGAGAAGCAGCTGCGCGAGCTGCACATCCGCCTGCGCAACCCGCAAGCGGCCGCTGGCGCCTGATCGTTGCGCGTCGTCCCGGCGAAAGCCGGGACCCACTGCTGACCGGCGCGCGAATGCACCGGTGGACCCCGGTGTCCGCCGGGGGACGAAGGCTGAAGCACCATGATCCAGTTGATCCGCCTCACCTTCCGCCGCGCCCGACAGGAACGCCTGGCCCAGGTGGCCGGCAGCCTCGCGTTCACCACGCTGCTGTCGATCGTGCCGTTCCTGTCGGTGTGCCTCGCGCTGTTCACGCACTTCCCCGTGTTCCGGCGTTTCGAGGTGGCGCTCGAGGACATCCTGCTCAAGAGCCTGCTGCCGGCGGACATCTCGCGCACCGTGCTGCGCTACCTGCACCAGTTCGTCGCCAACGCGAACGGCCTCACGCTCGTCGGCTCGGTCTTCATCCTCGTGGCCGCAGTGGCGGTGATGCTCACGGTGGAGAACGCGTTCAACCAGATCTGGAACGTCAAGCGCAACCGCCCGTTCCTCAAGCGCGTGGCGCTGTACCTGCTGGTGCTGGCGGCCGGGCCGCCGGTGCTCGGCGCGAGCCTGTGGGCCACGTCGTACGTGGCCGGCGCGTCGATGGGCCTGATCGGTGACCTGCCGCCGCCCGCGCGCTTCGTGCTGACCCTCGGCCCCGTGGTGCTCGGCACCGTGGCCTTCGCGTGCCTCTTCCACTTCGTGCCCAACACGCCGGTGCGCAAGCGCGACGCGTTCGTGGGCGGGCTGCTCGCGAGCATCGCGGTCGAACTGGGCAAACGCGGCTTCGCGGCGTACCTGATGAAGGTGCCCACGTACAAGGCGGTGTACGGCGCGTTTGCGGTCGTGCCCGTGTTCCTGATCTGGGTGTACTTCTCGTGGTTCGTCACGATGGCGGGCGCCCTGATCACGGCCAACCTGGGGCAGGGCGGCAAGTGCCGGCCCGCGCGCGCATGAGCCTGAACTACCTCACCCTCGACCTCAGCGACGATGCCGACGGTGTCGTGACCATCGAGGCGCTCGCGTCCACGCCGGCCGCGCACCATGCGGACGTGATGGCCGAGGTGCAGCAGGTGCTCGACTGGGCGAGGCGCCACTTCCCGCACACGCACGGGCCCGTGGACGAAGGCATGGATTGGGACCACGACCTGCAGGTGAGCGTGGAAGGCGGGCAGTGGCATGCCGTCACGCTGACGCTGTCGGCCTCCGCCCGGTTCGCCGAGGCGTTCGAGGCGGCGTTCCGTTCCGACGGAGACTGAAACGCGCCCCCGGCAGCCGTTGCCGATACAGTGCGCTGCATGGATTCGCTGATCGCCGCCTCCGCGCGGGCGCTGGCCGCGGGCGACCCCCTGGGCGCGCTCAAGCGGGTGGCGTTGCGCGACGACCCGCCGGCGCTGGCGCTGCGCGGCATCGCGATGGCCCAACTCGGGGACTATCCCCGCGCCCGGGAACTGCTGCGCCGCGCGGCGCGCGGGTTCGGCGTGCACGAGGAGCAGTCCCGCGCGCGGTGCATCGTGGCCGAGGCCGAGGTGGCGCTGGCCCAGCGCGACTTCGGCGGCTCGACCCGCACGCTGCTGGCGGCCGCGGCCACGCTCGAGGCACGGGCCGACCGGACGAACGCGTGGCACGCCCGGCTGATCGCGGTGCGGCGTGCGTTGCGGCTCGGCCGGTTGGCCGAGGCAGCGGCCGGGCTCGCGGCCCTCGACGCCGGTGCGCTGCCGCCTGCGCTGGCGGCGGCGGCCGAGATGGCCTCGGCCGAACTGGACCTCCGCGCGATGCGGGTCGTGCCCGCGGTCGTGGCACTGGACCGTGCGCGCGTCGCGGCCGAGCGGGCCCGCGTGCCGGCGCTCGCGGCCGAGGTGGCGCTGGCGCGGGCTGCGCTCGAACAGCCGGCGGCGCGGCGGCTGAGCGCGGGGGGCGAGGTGGCGCTGCGGCTCGACGAGGTCGGCACGCTGCTCTCCTCGGGCGACCTCGTCGTGGACGCGTGCCACCACATGCTGCGGGCGGGCGAGGCGAGGGTGGCCCTCGCGCGGCGGCCCGTGCTGTTCGCGCTCGTCCGGGCACTTGCGGCGGCCTGGCCCGGCGACGTCGAGCGCCACGTGCTGATCGAGCGTGCGTTCGGCATGCGGGACCCCGACGAGACCCTCCGCGCGCGCCTGCGGGTCGAGGTCGGCCGGTTGCGCGCGCTCGTTGCGGGCATGTCGAACGTCGAGGCCACCGCGGGCGGGTTCCGCCTCGCTCCGCACGAAGGCCGCGCCGTGGTCGTGCTGGCACCGCCCATCGACGGCGACCAGGCCTCGCTCGTCGCGCTGCTGTCCGACGGCGCGGCGTGGTCCACCTCGGCCCTGGCACTGGCCCTCGGGGCCAGCCAGCGCACCGTGCAGCGCGCACTGGCCGACCTCGAGGCCGAGGGGCGCGTGCGCTCGGCCGGACGGGCGCGCGCGCAGCGCTGGCTCGCGCCGCCGCTCGCGGGATTCACGACGATCTTGTTACTCCCTGCGGCGCTGCCGCTTGAGTAGAGTGACTTCACCGGGTCGACATCGTGGCCCGCAGCAAGGAGCCTCGCATGAACATCCGAACGAAAGAACGCGCCACCGTGAGCCCGGCCGAGATCGTGCGCGAGTACGGTCCCTTCGCCGAGGACGGCAAGGTCCACGGTGTCACCCACGACGGCCGCCACGTGTGGGCCGCCACCGGCGCCACGCTGGTCGTCCTCGACCCCGCGAGCGGCGACACCGTGCGCACGCTGGACCACGCGTGCGACGCCGGCACCGCCTTCGACGGCCGGCACCTGTACCAGATCGCCGAGTCGCGCATCGACAAGATCGACCCGTCCACCGGCGCGGTCGTGGCCTCGATCCCCGCGCCCGGCCACGGCGGCGACTCGGGCCTCACGTGGGCCGAGGGCAGCCTGTGGGTGGGCCAGTACCGCGACCGCCGCATCCACCAGATCGACCCTGCCACCGGTGCGGTGCGCCGCACCATCGAGTCCGACCGGTTCGTCACCGGCGTCACGTGGGTCGACGGCGAGCTGTGGCACGGCACGTGGGAGGGCGACGAAAGCGAGCTGCGCCACATCGACCCGGCCGACGGCACCGTGCTGGAGCGGCTGGCGATGCCGCAGGGCACGGGTGTCAGCGGGCTGGAGTCCGACGGCGCCGGCCTCTTCTACTGCGGCGGTGGCGGCAGCGGCAAGGTCCGCGCCGTGCGCCGCCCCAGGGCCCGTGCGGCCTGACAGGAGCGAACCATGAACACCACGATCGATCACCCCGTCGTCGCCCGGGACCGCTGGGTCGACCAGCGCAAGGTCCTGCTGGCCCGGGAGAAGGCGCTGACCCGGATGCGCGACGAGATCGCCCGCGAGCGCCGCGCGCTGCCGTGGGTGCGACTCGACAAGGCCTACGTCTTCGACACGCCCGACGGGCCGCGTGCACTGGGCGACCTGTTCGCGGGCCGCCGCCAGCTGCTGGTGCAGCACTTCATGTTCGGCCCCGGCTGGGCCCAGGGCTGCCCCAGCTGCTCGTACATGGCCGACCACGTCGAAGGCATGCTGCCGCACCTCGCGCAGCGCGACACGGCGTTCACCGCGGTCTCGCGGGCACCGCTGGCCGAGATCCAGCGCTTCCGGGAGCGCATGGGTTGGCGTTTTCCCTGGGTGTCGTCGGCTGGCAACGACTTCAACTTCGATTTCGCCGTGTCGTTCCGCGCAGAAGACCGGTCGGACGGGGCGGTCGACTACAACTACCAGCGGCAGGCGTTTCCGCACGAGGAGGCCCCCGGCGTCAGTGCGTTCTGGCGGGACGATGCGGGCGACGTGTTCCTCACGTACTCGACGTATGGCCGGGGCGTCGAGGTGATGATGGGCACGTACGACCTGCTGGACCTCACCGCGAAGGGGCGGGACGAGGCGCCGGGGCAGGGCATGGCGTGGGTGCGCCACCACGACCGGTACGAGCACGCGCCCGCGGCGGCAGCGTCGTCGTGCTGCGCCGCACACCGCTGACAGGTGGGGGACCCTCCGTCAAGTGGGCAGTGTCCCTCCCGCACCAAAGGGCAATTGAGGGCCCCTCGGGGCGGTGGCACGATGCTCCACGCGGGTTTCGGAGGGGCGCATCTTCGTCCCGCCGGGAACGCCGCGCAAACCCTGGAGACTCAGATGAAAACATTGCACCCGCTCGCGCCGCTGTTCCTCGCGGTGGCCGCCCTGGTGGCCCAGCCCGTCCTGGCCCAGTCGTCCCCGGCCCCCATCACCGGCGACAAGATGCCGACGTCCGACCAGCTGCCGCCGAAGCCGGCGAAGGCCGACCGCAAGGCGGAACGCATCAAGGCCCGCGAGGCACGCCGCCCCGAGGCCGAGGCCGCGGCGAAGAACCAGGACTATTCGGGCGGTGTCTACGACCCCGCGGGCAAGCCGAAGCCGAAGCCCAAGGCGAAGGCCGCGTCGGCGCCCTGAGCGTCCCGCTGCGGGTCACTCCACCACGGCGCGCCGCCACGCACCCGGCGTGAACCCGAACTGGCGCGAGAACACCCGCGTCAGGTGGCTCTGGTCGGCGAAGCCGGCCTGGGCCGCCGCCTCCGCGAGGGGCATGCCTCCGCGGATCCATTGCCGGGCCTGCTCGGCCCGGCACGCCAGCCGCCACGCATGGGGCGGCGCTCCGTACACCTTCTGGAACCGGCGCAGCAGCTGGAACGGACCGAGGCCCGCGAGGGCCGCGAGTTCGGCGAGGGACGGATCCTCCCCGGACACATCCGCCAGCCGTTCGTGCACGCGCCGGACGTCGGCCGAGACCTCCCGCGGCGCCATCGTCATCCCGTGCGGGGCCAGGCCCGCCACCACCTCGGCCAGCGATTCGTCGCACGCGAGCCGGTCGCCCTGTCCCCCGGTCCAGGCGTCCAGCCGCGCGAACAGGCGTTCGAGCCGGGCGCGCAGTGCGGGGTCGTGGAACACCGGGCGGGTCACGTCCCGGTCCACGCCGAGGCCGTCCCACGCGGCCATCGCCCCGGCATCGAGGTAGACCATGCGCCAGCGGCGCGAGGGCCCGCCGAGCGGCTGGCCGTCGTGCACCTCGCCGGGGTTGGTGGCGATCAGGTCACCGGCGAACGCGTCGACACGGCCCACGCCGCTCGCCGACCGCTGTGCGCCGGCATCGAGCAGGCCGATGCCATGCGTGGTGTGCCAGTGCCGGCCGAAGTGGCGTCCGCTGTCGATCTCGGTGACGAACACGCCCGGCCACGGCGAACCGAGGACACGGGCGTGATGGAGAGGGGCGGGCGCGGCCATGCGCCATTCTGGCGCAGTGGCGGGTCAGCGGCCCAACTGGAACGTGCGCACCGCCTGGGTCAGCCGCTGCGCCTGCTGCTTGAGGCTCTCGGCCGCGGCCGCGCCTTCTTCCACCAACGCGGCGTTCTGCTGCGTGGCCTGGTCGATGCGGCTCACGGCCTGGCTCACCTCGCCGAGGCCCGAGTCCTGCTCCGACGTGGCGGCGTGGATCTCGCCGATCAGCTGCGACACGCGGGCGACCTGCGCGAGGATCTCCTTCATCGTCTCGCCGGTGTCGTTGACGCAACGCACGCCGTGGTCCACCTTGCCGGCGGAGTCGGCGATCAGCGTCTTGATCTCCTTCGCCGCCGACGCGCTGCGCTGCGCGAGCGTGCGCACCTCGGCCGCCACCACCGCGAAGCCGCGGCCGTGTTCGCCGGCGCGCGCGGCTTCCACCGCGGCGTTCAGCGCGAGGATGTTGGTCTGGAACGAGATGCCGTCGATCACCGACGTGATCTCACCGATGCGGGCGCTCGACGCGTGAATGTTGCCCATCGTCGCGATGACCTCGCCCACCATCGCCTCGCCCTTCGTGGCGACTTCGGAGGCCGAAGCCGCGAGGTGCGTGGCCTGCTGGGCGGTCTGCGCGGTCTGGCCCACGGTGGCGGCCATCTGGTCCATCGACGAGGCCGTGCGCTGCAGGTTCGCGGCCTGTTCCTCGGTGCGCACGGACAGGTCCTGGTTGCCCTGGGCGATCTCGAGCGTGGCGGTGCCCACCTGGTCGGCCGTCTCGCGGATCGCGGAGACGGTGTCGCGCAGGTGGTGCTGCATGGCGGCCAGGCCGTCGATCATCTGCGCGACCTCCTCGGGTTCGCCGCGCACGTGGGCCGGGGCGGCATGGGACAGGTCCCCGCCGGCCACGAGGCGCAGGTGGGTGGCCGCGCTGTGCAGGGGGCGCACGACGGAGGCCGTCGCGACACGCCAGATGGCGAATGCGGCCGCGGCGAAGACGCCGGCCAGCGCGAGCAGCAGCACGAGGCTCGTCTGGAACGCGCGCTGCGTGCTTTCGTTCTTCGCGAGCGCCTGCTTCTCGCGGAACTCGATGGTCTGCGTCAGCGCGTCCTCGAAGGTGTGGTCGAGCTGCTGCGTGCTGGTCTTGAGCGTGCGCAGGTAGGCCATCGCGTCGTTGGCCTTCAGGGCCTTCACGAGCGGGTCGATGCCCTCGGTGACGTAGGCCTCGTAGTGCTTGGCCGCGGCGTCGGCGAGCGCCTGCTCCGCGGTTCCCTTTTTGAGCGCCTGGTAGTCGGCGAAGGCCTTGCGCGACAGCTGGACCTTCTCGGCCGCGGTCGACACGGCCTTGTCGGCCTCGGCCATCATGCCGGACGTGGTGTACGTGGACGCCTGCACGAGCCACACGCGCGCCGTGCGCAGGTGGTTGAGCGAGTCCGACATCGACAGCGCGATGCGGATCTCGCCGTTCACGTCGGACAGCGCCTGGTTGCTGTCGCGCAGCGCCCAGATGCTCATCAGGGTGCCTGCGCCGAAGAGCAGGGAGAGCAGCAGGACGGCAGCGGCCAGCGCGCGCCGGATCGAGAAACGGTTCGACATGAGGACTCCAAGGCGGTCCTCGAATCGGGACCGTTTCCACATGTCGTCACATCCGTGACAGGACTTGACCGGTACAGACCCTAGTGCGGAACGATTTCTCGGTCAGCGGATGAATTTTCCGTCCGGGCCCACGATGGTGATCTCGACGAAGGCACTGCCGTGGTGTTTCTTCGGTCCGTAGGCCACTTCATAACCACCCAGGTCCACCTTGGTCATGCTCTCGAAGCCGCGGATCACCGTCTCGGGCGTGGGCGCCTTGCCGGAGCGCTTGAGGCCCTCGACCAGCACGCGGGCGTTCACGTAGCCCAGCATGGCCTCGTAGGTGACCGGCAATTGTTCACGCCGTGCCGCGGTGTTGAAGTCGCGCGTGATGCCGCTCGTCTCGCGCCACGGGTACGGCACGGTCTGCGTGATGGCGAGGCCGCGGGCGTCCTCGCCCATGGCCTGCAGCAGCGCGGCCACGTTGGTGATCGACAGCGCGTACACCGGCACGCCGATCAGCTTGCGGGCCGCCTTCACGAAGGCCACCGTCGAGGGACCGAAGGCCATCAGCAGCACGGCCTTGGGGCGATTGGCCGCGAGTGCCTTGGAGACCTCGGCCGCGTTGGCGCCGGTGGCCTCGAGGGCCTGCTTGCCGACGAGCGTGGCGCCGTGTTCCTGGATGACCTGTTCGGCCACCGGCAGCATCAGCTGGCCGAACGGGTTGTCGAGGTACACCACGCCGAGGTCGGCCTGCTGCACGGCGACGAGGTTGCGCACCATCTGCACCACCTCGTCGCGGAAGCTGGCCGCGGTGGTGAAGAGGCAGGGGTGTTGCTGCACGCGCAGCGCGGGCGAGCCGGAGTAGATGCCGATCAACGGCATCTTCCGCTCGGCCAGCAGCGGCAGCGTGGCGCCGATGGCCTGGCTGTTGGCGAGGCCGAACAGCGCGGACACCTTGTGTGTCTCGATCAGCGACTTGACGTTGGCGACGCAGCGCTGCGGGTCGTACTGGTCGTCGAGCTGGACCAGTTTCACGGGGCGGCCGTTGACGCCGCCGGCACGGTTCACCTCGTCGAGAGCGAGCGCCTGGCCCTTGAGGGACTGGCTCGTGGTGGCCGCCATGGGGCCGGTCAGGTGGATGCTCTGCCCGATGCGGATCTCGGTGTCCTGGGCAAGGGCCGGAAAGCCGGCTGCGGCCCCCGCGGCGGCGGCGAGGGACTGGAGGGCATGGCGTCGGGAGCGGTCGAAGACAGGGGACATGTACGGCTTCCACTTTTGAACGAAGGTGCATTTTTGCGGCAAGTCGCGTGGCTTGGGCGCCTCATCGACCCCCTAGTTCGAGAAATCCGGCACTGCGTCGCACAGCTGTCACATTTCGAAACGCACGGGCGTGGAAAGAATTCACGGTCCGCGGGCCGCGCGCCGGTTCGTTATCCTTGGGGCCATGTCCACGCCCGAGCCGTCACCCCGTCCCCCGAAGATTCCCGAGTCCGTGCTGGTCGTGATCCACGACACGGCCTGGCGCGTGCTCGTGATGGAGCGGGCGGCGAACGCAGGGTTCTGGCAGAGCGTGACCGGATCGAAGGACACCCTCGGCGAGGACCCGCGGGACACCGCCGTGCGCGAGGTGGGCGAGGAGACGGGCATCCACATCGGCTCGCCCGCCGTGCCCGACACGAACCTGCGCGACTGGGCCATCCGGAACGTCTACGAGATCTACCCCGTGTGGCGGCACCGGTATGCACCGGGTGTCACGCACAACACCGAACATGTGTTCGGCCTGCGGGTGCCGGAGGGCACGCCCGTCGTGCTCGCGCCGCGCGAACACACCCGCTTCGAATGGCTGCCGTGGCGCGAGGCGGCGGACCGCTGCTTCTCGCCGTCCAACGCCGAGGCCATCCTGCAACTGCCGCGCTTTTTCGACTGAGTTCCCATGAACCCGCTCCGCTTCCCCAAGAGCACCACCCACGCCGCCGACGTGCTGCGGGTCGCGACCTACAACATCCACAAGGGCGTGCGCGGGGTCGGGCCGCAGAAGCGGCTCGAGATCCACAACCTCGTGCTGGGCATCGAGGCGCTCGACGCCGACCTCGTGTGCCTGCAGGAAGTGCGCAACTTCAACCACCGCGAGGCGCGTGCGTTCCCCGACCCGCACCGCGGCTGGCCGAAGGCTTCGCAGGGCGAGTACCTCGCCCCGGACGGCTACCAGGTGGCCTACCGCACGAACGCCATCACGCCCGAGGGCGAACACGGCAACGCGCTGCTGTCGCGCTGGCCGATGGTGGGTGACCCCGGGCACCACGACGTCTCCGACCACCGCTTCGAGCAGCGCGGCCTGCTCCACGTGCGGCTCGACTGGAACGGCACACCGGTGCACGCCATCGTGGCCCACCTCGGGCTGATGCACTCGAGCCGCGTGCGCCAGGTCGAGCGCATCGCCGCGTTCATCCAGCAGCACATCCCGAAGGACGAATGCCTGCTCGTCGCGGGCGACTTCAACGACTGGGGCGAACGGCTCGGCGCGCCGATGAAGGCCACGGGGTTGCGCCGCGCGCAGCTCGAAGGCGCGGCGGCCGCCCGCACGTTCCCGTCGCGCATGCCGCTCTTCTCCCTCGACCGCATCTACACGCGCGGCCTGCACTGCATCGGCACCCACGTGCCGCGGGGACCGAGCTGGGCGCGCATGTCGGACCACCTGCCGCTCGTGGCGGAACTGGCCCTGGACGCCGGATGAGGTCCGCCGACACGGCCCTCACCCGCGCCGCGGTCCGCGCCCAATACAGTGGCGGCAACGAGGCCCGGCTGCTGCAGGGCGGCGACGAGCTCTTCCCGGCGATGGTGCAGGCCATCGCATCGGCCCGCCGGGAGATCTGGCTCGCCACGTACATCTACACCGACGAGGGCCTGGTGAAGGAGGTCACGCGGGCGCTGGCCGATGCCGCGCGGCGAGGGGTCAGTGTGCGCGTGCTGCTCGACGGCTTCGGTTGCCGCGTCGACATGCCCGTGCTGCGCGAAGCGTTGGCCACGGCCGGCGTGCACATCGCGGTGTTCCGGCCGCTCGACCGCTGGTGGAGCTGGTTCCAGCCCGGCCAGCTGCGGCGCCTGCACCAGAAGCTGTGCGTGGTCGACGGCAACGTCGCGTTCGTCGGCGGCGTGAACCTTCTCGACGATCGCTACGACCAGGTGCACGGCTGGAGCGACGCGCCGCGCCTCGACTTCGCGGTGCGGATGAAGGGCCCCGTCGTCGCGCCGATCGAGCAGGCGGTGCGCGCCCTGTACCACCGCGCCATGCTCGGCAGCCACATCGGCCGCGAGCTGGCGACCCTCGCCCGCGGCGCGGAGCCGGTGGCCCGGGCCCGCCGCCTGATGAAGCGGCTGCGCATGGCGCCGCCCGGCACGGGGCCCGACGTGGCCGGCCTGCCGCCGGTGCGCGCGGCCTTCGTGCTGCGCGACAACCTGCGCCGCCGCCGTGCCATCGAGCGCAGCTACATCGACGCGATCCGCAAGGCGCGCGAGCGCGTGGACATCGTCTCGCCGTACTTCTACCCCGGCCGCGCCTTTCGCCGCGTGCTGCGCCAGGCCGCGCGCCGCGGCGTGCGCGTGCGGCTGCTGCTGCAGGGCAAGGTGGACTACCGCATCGCCGCGCTGGCCGCGCGCGCGCTGTACGACGAGATGCTCGCCGAGGGGGTCCACATCTACGAATACACGCCGGCCTTCCTGCACGCGAAGGTGGCGCTCGTCGACAACGAATGGGCCACCGTGGGCAGCTCCAACATCGACCCGCTGTCGCTGCTGCTGAACCTGGAAGCCAATGTCGTGGTGCGCGACGTGGCGTTCACCCGGTCGCTCGCCGAGGCCTTCGACCGCGCCGTGGCCGTGTCGAGTGTCATCGATCCGTCGAAGCGCGCGTACCCCACCGGCGTGCAGGGCATGCTGCGCCGCCGCTGGGTCGCGTGGTGCGCTCGCCTGTACCTGAAGGTGGCGGGCGCCACGGGCCGGTACTGACGAAACCCCTGCGGCCACGCCCCGGCGGGCACTGAGGCATCATCCCGCCGTGCCGCCGCGTGGCGGCCTCGATGACGAAAGACGATGGCGATGGATTCGTTCGACTGTGACCTCTTCGTGGTCGGTGCCGGCAGCGGCGGCGTGCGCGCGGGCCGCATGGCCGCGGCGCGCGGCGCACGCGTGATCGTTGCCGAGGGCGGTGCGCTGGGCGGCACCTGCGTGAACCTCGGCTGCATCCCGAAGAAGCTCTACAGCCACGCGGCGCACTACGGCGAGCTGTTCGAGGAATCGAAGGGCTTCGGCTGGTCGTTCGGCGAGCCGGCCTTCGACTGGGACCGGCTGAAGTCGCGCCGAGCCACCGAGATCACGCGGCTGAACGGCATCTACGAAGGCCTGCTGCGCAACGCGGGCGTGCAGCTCGTGCGCGGCTGGGCGTCGCTCGTGGACGGCCACACGGTCGAGGTGGCCGGTGCCGACGGCAGCCGCCAGCGCTTCACGGCGCGCCACATCCTGCTCGCCACCGGCGGCCGGCCGCAGGCGCCGTCCGGCCCGGGTGCCGAACACGCGCTGACCTCGGATGCGATGTTCGACCTCGACCCGTTCCCGCGCCGGCTGCTGGTGGTGGGTGGCGGCTACATCGCGTGCGAGTTCGCGTCCATCTTCCAGGGTCTCGGCAGCCAGGTCACGCTCGTGCACCGCGGGCCGCGCCTGCTGCGGGGCTTCGACGAGGAGGTGTCCGCCTTCGCGTCGGCCGAGATGCAGAAGAAGGGCCTGACCGTGCGCCTCGACAGCACCATCGTGGACGTGCAGCGCGCGGGTGCGGCGCAGGTGGTGCGCCTGAGCGACGGGGCCACCGTGGAGGTCGATGCGGTGCTGCAGGCCACCGGCCGCCGCGCCTTCACCGACGGCCTGGGCCTGGAGGCCCTCGGCATCACGCCGCACGCCGACGGCACGGTGCCGGTCGACGAACGATTCCGCACGAAGGTGGCCTCGGTGTTCGCGATCGGCGACCTCGTGGGCCACAAGGCGCTCACGCCGGTGGCACTGGCCGAGGGCATGGCCGTGGTCGACCACCTGTTCGGCGGCGGCAAGCGCCCGCCCATCGACTACGGCGCCGTCGCCACCGCGGTGTTCACGCACCCGAACATCGGCACGGTGGGCATGAGCGAGGAACATGCGCGCAAGACCGTGGGCGAGGTGCGCATCTTCCGCGCCGAGTTCAAGGCGCTGCGCCACACGCTGAGCGAAAGCACCGAACGCACGCTGATGAAGATCGTCGTGGACGCCGGGACCGACCGCGTGCTGGGCATGCACATGGTGGGCGCCGACGCGGGCGAGGTGATCCAGGGCTTCGCCGTGGCGGTGCAGGCCGGGCTGACCAAGGCCCAGATCGACCGCACCATCGGCATCCATCCCACCGTGGCCGAAGAGTTCGTGACGATGCGCGAGCCGGTGCGATGACCCTGTTCCTCGGCATCGACTTCACGAGCCGGCCCACCCGGCGCAAGCCCATCACCGTGGCCTCGGGCCATGCGGCGTCCGGCGTGGTGAAGCTGGAGCGGCTCGACACCCACGAGGACTTCGACGGCCTCGCCACCACGCTGGCCCAGCCGGGCCCGTGGGTCGGCGGTTTCGACTTCCCGTTCGGGCTGCCGCGCGAGCTGGTCGAGACCCTCGGCTGGCCGGACACCTGGGCCCCGTCGATGGACCGGTTCACGGGGCTCACCCGGGATGAGGTGCGCGAAACCTTCGCCGCCTTCTGTGACGCACGCCCCGCGGGCTCGAAGTTCGCGCACCGCGCGACCGACGGTCCGGCCGGATCGTCGCCGTCGATGAAGTGGGTCAACCCGCCGGTGGCACTGATGATGCATGCCGGTGTGCCGCTGCTGCGGGCCGCGGGCGTGCACCTGCCCGGCCTGCATCCGGGTGACCCGCAGCGCGTCGCGCTGGAGGCCTACCCCGGGCTGCTGGCCCGCGAGCTGATCGGCACCCGCTCGTACAAGAGCGACGAACGTGCGAAGCAGACCCCCGAGCGGCTGATCGCCCGCAAGGACCTGGTCGAGGCGATGGAGCAGGGGCGCACCCGCCTCGGCGTGCGCGTGCGCATGAGCCACGCGATGCGCGACGGCCTGGTGGCCGATGCGTCGGGCGACCGCCTGGACGCGGTGCTGTGCCTCGTGTTCGCCGCGTGGAGTGCGGGGCAGCCGAACCACGGCCTGCCGGCCGATATGGATCCGCTCGAGGGCTGGATCGTGGGGGCGTGACTCTACGCGAAGCGGCTAGCGAACGAGCGTTCGGTTCCCGGAAAACCGGCACAGTTCCACGGACAAGCACCTCCCTGTCATGCACATGCGGGGGGTGTCGTCCTAAGATGGTCGACACGCGGGCCGTCATGCCGTGCAGAGCACACGCAAATCCCGCGCACGTCGCCACGGGAGTGCGAACATGAACAAGCTGCAGATCCTCCACCTGGAGGACGACGCCTTCGATGCCGACCTGGTCCGCCGCGAAGTCGCTCGGCTCGGGGTCGAGCCCACCTGGATCGGCGCCACCTCGGCCGATGAGTTCCACGACGCCATGACCCGTCGCGAATTCGATGCGATCGTTTCCGACAACCGCGTGGAGGGCATCGATGGCCTTCAGGCCATGCAGGTCGCACGCGCGCAACGGCCCGACGTGCCGTTCATCTTCGTCAGCGGCAACACCGACCCGCGCTGGGCCGAACACTGCATCGAGGCCGGTGCCACCGACTACGTGCCGAAGAACCAGCTGTGGCGGCTGCCGAGCGCGTTGCGGCGCCTGAACGAGGCCCGCGAGAGCCAGCGCCTCGCCACGCTCACGGAAGCGCGTGCCGTGCTGGTGGACGCGGTGCGCGACCTGTCGCTCGCCCGCACCGTGGACGACATCATGCGCATCGTGCGGCGCGCGTCGCGGCGCATGATGCGGTCCGACGGTGCCACGTTCGTGGTGCGCGACGGCGAGATGTGCCACTACGCCGACGAGGACGCCATCGCCCCGATGTGGAAGGGCCTGCGGTTCCCGATGTCAGCCTGCATCAGCGGATGGGCCATGCTGCACGGCGAGCCGGCGGTGATCCCCGACATCTACGCCGACGCGCGCATCCCCCACGACGCGTACCGCCCCACCTTCGTCAAGAGCCTGGTGATGGTGCCCATCCGCGCCGAGGCGCCGGTCGGCGCCATCGGCAACTACTGGGCCGAACCGCACGCAGCCAGCGCCGACGAGGTCGCGCTGATCCAGGCACTGGCCGATTCCACGTCGCTGGCGTTCGAGAACGTCGCGCTGATCACGGGCCTCGAGGCACGGGTGCGGGAGCGCACCGCCGAGCTCGAAGCGGTGAACAAGGAGCTGGAGGCCTTCAGCTACTCGGTGTCGCACGACCTGCGTGCGCCACTGCGTGCGGTGTCGGGCTACGGCGACCTGCTGCTCGGCGAGACCTCGCCGCCGCTCGCCGACACGGCCCGGGGCTTCGCCGAGAACATCCAGCGCGCCGCCCGCCGCATGGACACGCTGATCGAGGACATGCTGTCGCTGTCGAAGGTGTCCCGCGCCGACCTGCGGCCGCGGCCCGTGCAGATCGGCAAGATGGCGAGCGACATCGTCGCGGGCCTGCAGGCCGCGCAGCCCGACCGGCGCGTGGAGGTCGACATCGACCCCACGCTCACGGCCGTCGCCGACGCCGGCCTGCTGCGCATCGCGCTCGAGAACCTGCTGTCCAACGCGTGGAAGTTCACGGGGAAGTGCGCGGACGCCCGCGTGAGCTTCCAGGGCGAGACCGCCGACGACGGCCGGCAGGTCTTCACCGTGAGCGACAACGGCGCGGGCTTCGACATGAAGTACGCGAACCAGCTCTTCGAACCCTTCCGCCGCTTGCACCGCGAGAGCGACTTCCCCGGCACTGGCGTGGGCCTCGCGATCGTGCGGCGGGTCATGCAGAAGCACGGGGGCGAGGTCTGGGTGAAGGCCGCGAAGGGCGAGGGCGCCCGCTTCTCGTTCGTGCTGCCGGACTGACCCTCCGAAAAAAGTTCGCGGCCACGGGAATAAGCCGGGCTGCCCGTCCGTCTGCTCCGGTATCCACCCCCCAACCGGAGCTGACGATGACGACCCGATTCCTGACGATCTCCCTGGCCCTCCTCACGCTGTCCGCCGCCGCGATGGCCGCCGACGCCCCCGCGAAGTTCGCGGGTGGCGCGCTGGTCGACGCCAAGGGCATGACGCTCTACACCTTCGACAAGGACACCGCCGGCAGCGGCAAGAGCGTGTGCAACGGCCCCTGCGCCACGCTGTGGCCGCCCGCGATGGCCGGCGCCGCCGACCAGCCCATGGGCGACTTCGGCGTCGTCACGCGCGACGACGGTTCGCGCCAATGGTCCTTCAAGGGCAAGCCCGTCTACACGTACCAGGCCGACAAGAAGGCCGGGGACCGCACGGGTGACAACTTCAAGGACGTGTGGCACATCATCAAGGAATGAACCCCGAAGACCGGCAACTGCTGGACTGGGTGCCGCGTCTGCGGCGGTATGCCCGCGCGCTCGCGGGCAACCGAGAGGACGCGGACGACCTGGTGCAGGACACCCTCGAGCGCGCCTGGTCGCGCGCCGCGCTGTGGCGTGGCGTCGCGGACATGCGGGCGTGGCTCTTCGGGATCATGCACAACTTGCACGTCGACGGCGTGCGGCGCCCGCGTGTGCCCACCGTCGCCCTGGGCGACGGCGAGGGTGACGCCGACCTGGCCGTTCCGCCCGCGCAGGGGGAACGGCTGGCCGTGCTCGACCTGCAGGCCGCGCTGGACCGGTTGCCGCTGGAACAGAAGGAGGTGCTGCTGCTCGTGGCCCTCGAGGACATGGCGTATGCCGACGTCGCCGAGGCGCTCGGCATCCCCGTGGGCACCGTGATGTCGCGCCTGTCGCGCGGCCGCGAACGCCTGCGCACGCTGATGCAGGACGGGCGGCCGGGCCCGGCGCACCTGAAGGTGGTGAAATGACGTACGACTCCCGACCGGTCACGGACGCCGACCTGCACGCGTTCGTCGATGGTCAATTGATGGCGGAGCGCCACCGCGAGGTCGAGGCGCACCTCGCCGCGAACCCCGAGGCCGCCCGCCGCGTGGCCGCCTGGACCGACCAGGCGAGGGGGCTCCGAGCCCTGTTCGACCCCGTGCTCGACGAAGCCGTGCCGCGCCGCCTCGTGTCGGCGGCACGCCCCGTGCGCTCGGCCACGGCCTGGCGCGTGGCCGCCGGCTTCGCGCTCCTGCTGCTGGGTGGCTCTGCCGGCTGGGGGCTGCGGTCGCAGTGGTCGCCCGCGCCGGCGGTCGCCACCACCTTGCCGGCCTTCGCCGAACGGGCCGCGGTCGCGCATGCGGTGTTCGTGCCCGAGCAGCGCCGGCCCGTCGAGGTGGACGCGGCCCACGAGGACCAGCTGGTCACGTGGCTGTCCAAGCGCATGAACGCGCCGATGAAGGCGCCGCACCTGCAGTCGCTCGGCTACACGCTCGAGGGCGGGCGGCTGCTGCCGGGCGGGCAGGGGCCGGTGGCGCAGTTCATGTACCGCCGCGACGAGGTGCAGGGGCCGGGCGCCCGGCTCACGCTGTACGTCACGCGGGAGACCGGGGGCGAATCCACCGCGTTCCGCTTCGGGCGCCAGGGGGACGTCAACGTCTTCTACTGGGTCGAGGGGCCGTTCGGCTACGCGATCTCGGCCGAGGCCGGGAAGGACGAGCTGGCCCGGGTGTCGGAGGCGGTGTACCGGCAGGTGGAACGAGGGCCCTAGCGGGCTGCGGCGGGCATCCCGTTTGCCAGGAAAGGGTGTCGAGTTTCGGAGAAGTTGCGCCGATGCCCTTGTTGACAACCCTGCTGGCCGCCTCCGCCGCGGCCCTCCCCAATGCCTGCGCCTGGGACGATCCCGGGCGGGACCCCTACCTCGGCGAAGTGCCCGCCGCCATCGACGTCTACGACGACATCCCGAAGCCGGTACGCGCCCGGCTGAAGGAGCGCATGGCACGCCATGCGTACGACGACTTCGTCGAGATCACCCGTGACACCATCGCGGGCACCCAGGACTACGAACCGCAGATCACCGGCATGCACTTCGGGTCGAAGGGCCTGCGCTGCGTGACCACCACGCGCGACGGCTGGCGGCCCGACCACCGCGAGCACGGTCTCGTCTACTGCGAGGACGGGCATTGCATCCTCGTGCCCACGGTTTGCCGCAATGTCAGCCGCATCGTGCGGCGTCCGGCCCCGCCACCGCCGGTGGGGGAACTGGAGTTCGACCCGCCGGGCGCGGGGCCGATGGAGACGCCGGGCGAGGGCGTGGCCGCGTGGCCGGGGATGCTGTCGCCGGGCCCCGGCGATGGCGGGGCGGGCCCCGACGTCGACGACGGTGGCGGCCGGGGTGGCGGGCGCACCGAGCCCTGGTCGCCATGGCCAGGCAGTGGCGGCGGCGGCATCGGCGGCGTGGCCCCGATCGAACCGTCGGTGCCCGTCGCACCGGCCCCGCCACCGATCGCCGCACCGGTGTCCGAGCCCGGCATGGGCCTGCTGGCCGCGGCGGGCGCGGCGCTCGTCTTCTGGCGTCGCCGCAGGCCGTGAGGCAGCGGCCGGGTCTGCGATGATCCGGTCTTCATGCACACGCTGTACCTGATCCTGCTCGCCGCCGGCCTGCTCACGCTGATGAGCCTGGTCGCCGGCGTGATGTCCGCCCGGCTCGGGCTGTCGTTCCTGCTCGTGTTCCTCGTGGCCGGCATGCTGGTCGGTGTGGACGGCCCCGGCGGCGTGCGCTTCTACGACACGCAGCTCACCGCGTGGGTCGGCAACGCGGCGCTCGCGATCATCCTGCTCGAAGGGGGGCTGAGCACCCGCACGGCGACCTTCCGTGCCGGCCTGAAGCCGGCCCTGGCGCTGGCCACGATCGGTGTCGCCATCACCGCGGCGCTCGTCGGCGCGGCCGCGATGGCGGCGATGGGCGTCGACTGGCGCTACGGCCTGCTGCTCGGTGCCATCGTGTCGTCCACGGATGCGGCGGCGGTGTTCTCGGTGCTGCGGCACGCGGGCGTGCAGCTCGATGCGCGGGTGTCGTCCACGCTCGAAGTCGAGTCCGGGCTGAACGATCCGATGGCGGTGTTCCTCACCCTTGCGCTGATCGACACGATCCGCGCGGATGCCGGCTGGGCCGAGGCGCTGTGGCTGCTGGCGCGGCAGGCCGGCTTCGGCGCGTTCGTGGGCCTGGCTGCCGGCTGGGCGATGGCGTGGCTCGCGCGGAAGGTGCATGCGCGGGCGCCGAACCAGGGCGGGCTGATGGCGTTGATGCTGCTGTCCGCGGGCTTCGTGGTGTTCGCGTCGGCGGGCCTCGTGGAGGGCTCGGGCTTCCTCGCCGTGTACCTGTTCGGCGTGCGGGTGAGGGCGCTGGCCGACGAGGCCTCGCGGGGCGCGGCGGTCGCGCTCGACGGGTACGCGTGGGCTGCGCAGGCCGGGCTGTTCCTGCTGCTGGGCCTGCTCGTGTCGCCACACCAGATGGTGGAGGACGCGGGCCGCACGCTCGCGGTGGCCGCGGCGCTGATCTTCGTCGCGCGGCCCGCCGCCGTGGCCTTGTGCCTCGCGCCCCTGCGCTTCTCCGCGCGCGAGATCCTCTTCATCGGCTGGGTGGGCTTGCGGGGCGCGGTGCCCATCGTGCTCGCGCTGTTCCCGCTGATGGCCCAGGTCGCCGGCAGCTACCGGTTCTTCAACGTCGCGTTCGCGGTGGTGCTGCTGTCGCTGATGCTGCAGGGCACGTTCCTGGCCACGGTGGCGCGCCGGCTCGGCGTGGCGGTGGTCCCGAACCCGGCCACCGCCGACCCGGTGAAATTGCAGGGCCACCTCGTGCTCGACGGCACGCTGCCGCTCGCCGACGTGTGCCACTTCTTCCAGGTGCCGCTGCCCGCGCAGCCGGCCGCCTCGCTGTCCGAGTGGCTCGGCGAGGCGCTGATCGCCGGGGCCGACCAGCTCGTGTGGCACGGCGTGGTGTTCGAGGTGTTGCAGCGTGACGAGACGGGCATCGCCCGGGTGCGGGTGACGATGGAGCGGCGTCCCGGATGACGATGCGATGGCTGTTCGCGGTGAGCGTGCTGGTGACCTTGTCCACGGCCCACGCGATGACCGGTGTGGTGACCCACGTGACCGACGGCGACACGGTGTGGGTCCGCGAGGAGGGCCGCAAGCCCGTCTCCGTGCGGCTGCACGGCATCGACGCGCCCGAGCGCTGCCAGGACGGCGGCGAGGACGCCACCGAGGCCCTGACCGCGCGCGTGCTGAAACGGCAGGTGCACGTCGACACCCACGCGGTCGATGGCTACGGCCGCCTCGTCGGCACCGTGACGCTCGGCGGCGAGGACATCGGCGAGTGGCTCGTGAAGCAGGGGCATGCGTGGAGCCCGGGGTACCGCGGCACGCCGGGTCCCTATGCGGACGCGGAGCGCCTCGCGCGCTCGCGGCACCGTGGGCTGTTCGCTCGGCCGGCGATCGAGCCGAAGGTGTTCCGGAAGGAGCACGGGCCGTGTCCGAGGCCTGCGGGACGCACGCGGCCTGCGGCGGTGCGATGACGATGTCCGATGGGGGCGAGTGCACGCACGCCGGCGCTGCGGGCCATCGATCCGTCCAATCGGACCGCTTGGGGTCGATCGCAGTCCCCCACCCGCTTCCACGGCCCGGTCCAGGTTGGAGGCGGTCGCGCGGTTGCAGCACGATCGGCATCTTTTCAGTGGACCGCGGCGCTGTATTTATATACAGTCTGATTTCACGCCGCTGCCGAACCACCCGATGACTGCCCCACTCCCGCCCGAACCCAGGCTTGGCGTCGAGGTGCATCCCCAGGCCCGGCCACGTCGTGCAGCGCTGGTCCCCTTCGCCTGCCCGCTGGGCTAGTCGCCATGGACGATCCTTCGGGACCCCGTTTCGTCCGCGTCGGGCGCGACACCGGCACGACCGCCGTGCAGCCGGTGCGCACCAGCGTGGCCATCAGTTTCGGTTCGCCAGCCACCGAATCCGGTGTCACGCGCCTGGACCTGAACGACATCTTCATCAAGAACCCGCAGGCCACCTACATGATGCGCGTGGCCGGCACCGCCATGCGCGACGCCGGCATTGACGACGGCGACATCGTGCTGGTCGACCGGGCCATCAGTCCGGCCCACGGCCACATCGTCATCGCCGTGGTGGACCAGGAGTTCATGTGCCGCCGCCTGGTGATGCAAGGCGGGGCGTTCAGCCTCTGTGCCACGGACCCGGCCGTGGCCGCCGTGCACCCCCGCGAAGGCGAGGAGTTCCAGCTTTGGGGCGTGGTGACCACCGCGATGAAATCGCTGCGGGTGTGAGGTGACGCGCATGTTCGCCCTCGTCGACGTCAACAACATGTACGTCAGCTGCGAGCGCGTCTTCAAGCCCTCGCTGATCGGCCGGCCCGTGGTGGTGCTGTCCAGCAACGACGGCGCCTGCATCGCGCGCAGCAACGAAGCCAAGGACCTGGGCGTCAAGATGGCGCAGCCGTGGTTCGAGGTCCGCCACCTCGAACGCACCGCCGGGCTCATCGCGCAGTCGGCCAACTTCGAGCTCTACGGCGACATGTCCAGCCGCATGATGGCGCTGGCGGCTGAATACGCGCCGCGCCAGGAGATCTACAGCATCGACGAATGTTTCCTCGATTTCGAAGGCGTTCGCGGCGACCTGGTCGACACCGGTCGCCACCTGCGGGCCACCGTGCTCCAGTGCACCGGCCTGCCCACCAGCGTGGGCTTCGGCCCCACCAAGACCCTGGCCAAGCTCGCCAACCACGTGGCCAAGACCGAAGACCGCAAGCCCGGCACCTACCCCGCGCACGTGGCCCGCGTCTGCAACTTCGGGAACATGAGCGCGCGCGAGCTCGACGACATCCTGGGCCGCACCGCCGTCAACAGCGTGTGGGGCGTGGGCCCGAAGACCACCGCCCGGCTGAACGAGGGCAACATCCGCACCGTGCGCGACCTGATCAACGCCGACGTCGCCACCTTGCGCCGCCAGTTCAACGTGCTGCTCGAGAAAACGGTGCTCGAACTGCGGGGCACCTCCTGCGTCGAGGTCGACGACGCCCCCGCGCCCAACCAGCAGATCATGGCGTCACGCTCGTTCGGTGAGCCCGCCACGGACCTCACCGCCCTCAGCGAGATCGTGAGCGGCTTCACCACCCGCGTCGCCGCCAAGCTGCGCGCGCAGCACAGCCTGGCCGCCGCCGTGCGCGTGTTCATCACCACCAGTCCGCACCGCCGCCAGGACGCCCAGCACAGCCCGAGCGTCACGATGCCCCTCGCGCGGCCCACGTCCGACACCCGGGCCCTCACCGCCGCAGCGCTGCGGGCGCTCGAGGGCATGTTCCGGCCCGGGCACAACTACGTGAAGGCCGGCGTGATGCTGATGGACCTGCGCGACGAGGGTCAAGCCCAGGGCGAGCTGGACCTGTTCGCCGAGCCCGGCGGGCCATCGGAGCCGGCGACCGGGGCGGAGGCGACGAACGCACGCCTCATGGGTGCCGTCGATGCCTTGAACCTCCGGTTCGGCCTGGGGTCCGTCGGACTGGCGAGCGGACTGCAGCGGGAACAAGGCGCGGGACGCCATGCGGCGAGGCAGGAGCGCAGGTCACCGAGGTACACGACCAGGCTGCAGGAGATTGCCACGGTCAAGGCGTGACGGCGCTGGGGCCCGGTTGCATGCCCCCTCCTGAGAAGCGCGACTGCAGCGCGGTCACGGACAGTCCGTGGCCCCGAGGCCCGCGACAAGCGCAGGTCCGGCGATGGCCGTCGAACGATCGCCCATGGGTGTCATTGGCAGCGCTGCCGGCGCCGGCGATGGCGTGCCGTCGCCGTACTCGGACGGTTGCAGCAGGGCTTCGCATGTCACCTTGAGCATCCAGGCCAGCGCCAGGTAGGCCGCGGCACCCAGGATTGCAAAAGCAACCATCAACACACCGTGCACCCAGACGTCCGACAGGGCGACGAACCCGGTGGCGGCCAGGACCGCACAGGCGATGACCTTCAAGCGGCTGGCGGACCCGAGAAACCCGCCCAGGGCAAGCGCGTACAGGATGAGGAACGCGACTCCGCACAGATGCTGTACCACGCCCATCGCCTGCAGACTTCGATGCAACTCGCCCATGTTCTCTCTCCCTGAATGCCGGTCATCTTCTGGCAGACGGGCTTGGGAAACAGCGTCGACGTTGCGCGACTTGGTGTCAGACAAGAGGACGCTCGTGCCATCGTGGCTCACGCGGAGGTCAACGGGCGGCCCATCTCCACGACCGCCTGCTTTGCGCCTTGCAGCCCCGGCACGCTGAGTGGCGCTCGCACCTCTTCTGCCCTGATAGGCTTCGCCACCGGGATGCCGAAAATTGCCGCACATGGAATCCACATCTCAAACGCCAGAAATTCTTGTTCGCCAGGCTCCAATGCAATCTGACCGACCACTGCGCAATATCGTTTTCGGTGAAACAAGGAGGACGTTCTCCAAGCGCAGCCGCAGTCTCCTGACCGCCGTCCTGGCTCTGGTGATTTCAGGCTTCCATGCTGCGCCGGTTCACGCTCGCGATGCCAGGAATCGCACCGCACAGGAGCTGTTCGAAGCGCTGGTACAACGGTTTTCCGGTGTTCTCCTGGCAAGCCCGACCCGCAGCAGTCCAGCGCCGGAAACGGCGGTGGTATTGCTGGAAGGGAAGGCGCTGCCTCTCGGGCCTCGGTTGCAGAGCACGGCGACCTGGCGTGTATTGACACAAGAGCAACTGGTGGCCGAGCAGCGCGCGGTGTTCATCATCGTCACGCAGCTGGGCGCGCAAGTGTTAGCGCCGGAGCAATACTGACCCACCCCGTCGAAGTAAAACTGACCCACCTGGGAGAGGATGGCGGCTTTGCCAGGGCCGTCGATGTTGACCCAGGAGCAAGCAGTGGAGATACGTG
>Ga0079104_1000178_pt1 | contig 90393 bp, 83 predicted proteins | sample MedtruBG_FD_76829 | JGI IMG/M metagenome (GOLD analysis project Ga0079104, IMG submission 76829) | Root nodule microbial communities of legume samples collected from California, USA - Medicago truncatula BG | ecosystem: Host-associated > Plants > Roots > Nodule | place: USA: California...
GAAAATTTCTTTTCTTTTAATCCTTAATTCCTGCCGGCATATCTAAGAGCGTTTTTCGCTGTTGCGGGTGCAAAGGTAGAACCTTTATTTACATTTCCAAGGCTTTCTTTTATATTTTTTCCATGTTTTTCCGCCTTTTTTCTTAACTGTCTGGCAGCAGTGTTTTTACATTGGAAAGTTTTTTCGTTTCCTGTAGGGTTTTTCCGGGTCTGGCGGGCTTTCTGCTGTTTTATGCCTTTTTTGGATGGCCGGTTTTGCGGAGTTTTCAGGGTTTGCAGCCTCTTTTTATCGGATTCCTTATTTTTTTTTTACTTCTTCTTTTTTCCGAAAAATCTCTTCTGAAACCCGGTACCCTAGCCCCGATAGTCCCGAAGCCTCGGGAGGAAATCCTTTTTGGGCCGGGGTTCGGCCCGAAAAGATTGGAGCGGATAGCGGGAAAAAGCTCCTGATTAAATTCGAAATTCCAATTCCCAAATTCTAAATTCCAAAACTGGACGGGCTTCGACTACGCTGCTCAGCCTGACATGCTATACTTATATATTATATTTAGATAAAAAATAAAAACCGATAGGTTAAACAAATTCCAAAAAAGATGGGCTTCGACTACGCTCAGCCTGACAAACTACACTTATATTATATGTGTATCAAAAAGAAAACCGACAACTTTGGAAAACTGTCGGGTTCGTATACTATTATATATGTAGATTTTTTTAAATGCAAAATCGTCTATTAGCGAAATCTAAACTTATAATTTTGTTTTAGAATTCCAACATGAAGTTTTCCTTTATTATTTATATGAGCGGTGACCATAATATATTTTTCTTCGGGATACTTTATGTCAAAATTAAAGGTTGTGTCTTTTGCTTTAATCTGTAGCTGATGTTTTCCTTCTCCTGATGTTGACAGTCCAACCGTTTCATAAGTCGGTAATTCTTCTGTTGCTTTCAAATTAATGTCTTGAACTTTCTCTTTGTCTAGAAATACTTCTAGTTTTAAGTTATCCAATTTCATATCTGTTGGCTGCTCAAACGAGACCACATATTTTTTACAGCTGACAGCGCATAAAACGATTAATAATAATAGAAGCTTTTTCATAAACGGCATTTTTGTTATAACTGATCTTAGAAAGATTTAGAGCTTGTTTATTTTATAAATATAAATAATTTTATTTCAATTCAATTTTAGTTTCGAGATTTAGCGTTTGGTTAGACGCAAAATGTCTAAAAAAAAACAGTATTTTTTTGCTAAAAAAAGGCGTTATCTCGTTGATTTACTAGGTTTAGCGGATTTTTTTTCTTATCTTTATAGTGTAAATAACAGTAAATATATGCTAAAAAACAAACTATTTAGTTGCCAAAATTACACTTCAAAAAATCATTCTTTTTACCGCATCATGCATTTTTTTTCTCAAAATGCTTTTAAGTTTCATTTCGAAACAATCTTCTCTAATCTTTTTTCTGCACCAAGTACAAACAGGCAGAAGAAACTAGAGCAACTGTCCCAACTACAATCGTAATTAATTTACCAGGATATATTTTTTGAGCTATATTTTTAGAAAATAGTTTCCTAAAATTTAATAAAAGATTTTCTCTTTCAGGAACTTCTTTGGACTCTTCGTGCTCATTTTTCACCAAAACCTTTTTTTCTATGTCATTATTCTCAACGACAATTCTAATTTGTTTGGCTTCTTCAATTCTACACTTTTCATTAAACTTTTTAAAGGGACGCGGTTGAAAATCGACTAGAACTGCGGCAAGATTTATGGCATCAATATTTGACGGGTCAGTTTCGCCTTTAAAGAAAGTTTCGATAGGCCTAAACTTGTCTTTTTGATCTTTGAACTTATTTTTTTGAGTGTGGTCAAAATCTAAGCCGAATAAATTTCTAAAAACATTTAAATCGTCTTTTGTTGGGTTGTCTTCAAAAATAAGCCAGCATAAATCGCGGAGTTTTCCGCGTGAAGGGTGGTATAAAAAATCAAAGTATTCGCCTTCTTTTTCGATCTCGTATGTAAGTCTAATCGCTTTTTTATATTCTTCTAGTGTATTATTCATTTTGCCTTTTTTAGGAACTTCTACTGACTTTTTAGTATTCATTTTTCACCAAAACTTTTTTCTATGCCGTTGTTTTTTACTTCTTCAATTAAACCCTTACCAGCAATTTCAATTTCTGTTCCAATTCTATCTTATTTCTATAATTTTTTTGACTGTTTGCAACCAACTTTTTACAGACTTATTGCATCTATTATTATAGAGATTTGTTTAGAATTAAATAACAATTAGTTTAAAAAAAGGCTTTGCATTTTAGTTTGATTGGGAATTCTCGGGAATCTCAGGAAAACGCGGGAATTCTGGGAATCCCTTGTCAACAGTGATCTAAAAGCGCCTTTACTTTGCATCAAGAAATTAGTTCAAGTTTTGTCTGCAGACTAAAACAAAAATATAAAACTAGTTCTAATTAACATTGTGGAAAACCGTAAGACCGAGTTTATTCGGGAAGTATAAATTACGTCTTACAGGTCTACACGATCAACTTCCCAAAACCAATTTTGGTATCGCATTCCAAGATCTGGATCAATTCCGGACAGCCATACCTATGTCTAATTTCTAAATTAAATAAAAATGAAAAAATTATTACTATTTTTAGCTTTCGCGCTATTGTTCACTATATTTTCTTGTACTCCTGATGAGTATGAGACACAACCTAAAAAGAAAATTGAGAAGGTTGCTGAGCCTACTGCTAGCGAGCCTGATGGTCCTGGAGACAGACCAACTGGTCCACCACCACCTCCAGCACTATAATAAAATATATTTTTAGTATCTAAATTAATTACTATTTTCGGGGAAAGTAAATTTGTATGTTACGGTCCCCGTTTTTTTATTTTATAATAGCTCTTTTTCTTTTTTCATGTGAAGAAAAAAAATCTACTGACTCTAAGACGAAATCTATACGAGAAGAGGCTCTAGCATTGCGAAATAAAGCAATAGAAAAATATGATAGACAGAACTTTAACACCTCTTTTTATCTGTTTAACAAATCAAAAGCCTTATATGAAACCATAAAAGACAGTTCTAACATTTCCTATATAAATATAATGATAGGAAAGATTCAACAAACTAATGGTGATTATTATGGAAGCAAAGAGACTATTACTGAAGCACTACCTTATATTAAAAAATATAAAAAAATTTATACTGCTACTATAAATAATCTGCTTGGTATTGCAGACAAAGAACTTTCTCTTTACGATGATGCTATATATTACTATAAACTAGCTGCAAATGAATTCACTGATCCTCTAGATAAAAAAATTCCATTACAGAATATTGCAGCAGTTTATATTCAGCAAAAAAAATACGATAAAGCAATTTCTATTCTTGATTCTCTTTTACAGTCTTTTTCAGATAAAAAATTAAAAGATAAAATTAGACCAAATGACAAATCTGCAGTAATAGATAATTTGGGCTTTGCTTATTTTAAAAACGGAATAGAAGATAAGGGTTTTCATTTAATGACTGAAGGCCTACAAATCAGAATTGAAACAAATGATACTTATGGAAGTATCGAAAGCTATCTGCACCTTGCCGACTATTATTCTAAAAAAGACCTAAAGAAGTCAGATGAAAATGCTCTTCTGGCTTACAATATATCTACGAAACTTAATAGTATTGATGAAAGATTAGAAGCATTGCAAATTTTAGTTACAAATGACAACACTTCTAACACTCCCAAATACACACAAAAGTTTTTCACATTAAATGACAGTATTATTAAAGTCAGAAATAAGTTTAAAAATAAATCTGCTAAGATTAAATATGATGCGAAAAAGGAAAAAGATGAAAATGAGAAACTACGTTTAGAGAAAGCAGAAAATCAGTTATCTCTTCAAAGGGCCAAATATCTCAGAATTGTATTTGTAATTGTTCTTTTCTTTTTAGTGATTTTAATTGCAATTTTAATTCGCTATTATAAAAACAAAAACAAGGCTATCGAATTTAAAAGTTCGTATGATACGGAAACGAGAATTTCTAAAAAAATCCATGATGAATTGGCAAATGATGTATTTCAAGTTATTGCTTTTGCCGAATCTCAGCCATTGTCTACAGAAAATACGAAAGAAAATCTTCTTCAGAAATTGGATGATATTTACGGACGCGTGAGAGGAATTTCTAAAGAAAACAATAAAATAGAAACGGGTAAAGATTTTACCAAAAGCATCAAAGAAATGCTTTCGGCTTATAATACTGTGGAGAGAAATATTATTGCCACAAATTTAGAAAGTGTGAACTGGGAAGAAATTGATGATATAAAGAAAATTACCATCGGCCGAGTTTTGCAGGAATTAATGGTGAATATGAAAAAACATAGTAAAGCCAATCTGGTTGTTATCAAATTTGAAAGCGATCAAAAATCAATTCTGATTAACTACACCGATAATGGAATTGGCTGTGAGAAAGAGAAGATTTCTAAAAATGGTCTTCAAAATATGGAACACCGTATTCAGACCGTTAAAGGAATTATTGAATTTGAAACAGAACCTGACAATGGATTTAAAGCTAGAATAGCAATTCCGATATAAACAAAAGCCTTTCGGAAAATTCTGAAAGGCTTTTTCTTCAAAAAACAGGGAATAAAATTATTTCTTATGGGTTGTATTATTCTATTCTCCTGATTTTGTCATCTTAACTATGGAATTCCTGTACGTGTGCTTCGACTCCGCTCAGCCTGACAAACTGTATGCAATTTGAAATTTTAGTTTCCTAATGATTTTCAACTAAAAAAGCCTTTCAGGATTTTATTCCCGAAAGGCTTTTTCTCTACAAATTAATTGGCAATTTTATTTCCATCCGCCGCCCAAGTCTCTGTAAACATGAACTGCAGCATTTAATTGTTCTTTTTTGGTATCTATTAATTCTAATTTAGCTTCTAATGCATCTCTCTGTGTCATCAAAACTTCGAAATAATCTACTCTAGCCGATTTAAACAAATCGTTTGAAACATCAATAGAAGTATTTAATGCATCAACCTGTTTTGATTTAAGATCGTAACCTTTTTGAAGATTCTCAATCTTAGACATTTGATTTGAAACTTCTAAATACGCATTTAAAACTGTACGATCGTAATTGTATAATGCTTGAATTTGTTTTGCATTGGCACTTGCAAACTCAGCTTTAATTGCATTTCTATTAATTAAAGGTGCAACAAGATCTCCAGCTAATGAGTACAATAGCGATTCTGGCATTGTAAACAAATAAGAAGGTTTAAAAGCATTGACTCCAATTGCAGCCGTAATATCCAAAGAAGGATAAAACTCTGCACGAGCTACTTTTACGTCTAATTTTGAAGCCACCAATTCTAATTCTGCTTGTTTTACATCTGGACGATTTTCTAACAATTGAGATGGAATTCCAGAACTCACAACTGCCGGCAAAAGACTTAAGAAATTGTTGTTACTTGTTCTTTTAATTTCCTGCGGATATCTTCCAAGCAAAAAGTTGATTTTATTTTCTGTTTCTTTTATTTTCTGTAAGATATCAAACTCCAGACTTTGTGAAGTTAAAACCTCAGCTTCAAATTTCTTAACTCCGAGTTCAGTTGCTCTGGCAGCTTGTTTTTGAACTTTTACAATTTCTAAAGCGTTAGTTTGCAATTTGATTGTTTGTTTTACAATATCCAATTGATTGTCTAAAGCCAGTAATTCATAATAAGACTCGGCAACCTCAGCGATAAGGTTTGTAATCACAAAATTTTTACCTTCAACAGTAGCTAAATATCTATTTAAAGCTGCTTTTTTAGAATTGCGAAGTTTTTTCCAGATATCCACTTCCCAATTCGCGTAAGCGGAAATGGTAAAATCTCCTAACGGATCTGGGGTTTCAACGCCTGGTTTGATTTCCGTAGTAGCGTCACCAGCACCTTGGCTTGTATATCTACCCACTTTTTCTACTCCCGCTCCGGCACGTAAGCCAGCAGTTGGCAATAAAAGTCCTTTTCTTACACGAATATCATTCTTAGCGATTTCTATTTCCTGTAATGTAATATTTAATTCTTGATTATTTTTAAGAGCAATATCAATTAAATCGATAAGATTCTGGTCTTTAAAGTAATCTTTCCAAGCTAGAGCAGCTGTATTATTGTTTGCTTCCTGCGTTTGAGCTGTTTGTCCAAACGAATCAGGAACTGGTGTACTTGTAGTTACTGCTGCCTCAGGTGCAGGGGTTTTACACCCTGCAACTGCTAGACATGCAGCTAATACAATACTATATTGATATGTTTTAACTTTATACATGATTGTTATCAATTTCTTCTGTTAATGGGTTTTCTTCTTCATGTTTTACCAATTTGTGTTTCTCAGCAATTTTAGCAAATATGAAATACAAGCCCGGAATTACAAATACCCCGCAAATGGTTCCGATAAGCATACCTCCTGCCGCTGCCGTACCAATTGTTCGGTTACCAATTTTACCTGGGCCAGTTGCAAAAGCAAGCGGTAATAAACCAGCGATAAAGGCAAAAGAAGTCATCAAAATTGGACGGAACCTTGCTTTTGCTCCTTCCATTGCAGCTTCTAGAACTGATTTTCCTGCGGCGTGTCTTTGAATTGCAAACTCTACAATCAGTACAGCATTTTTACCTAGTAAACCGATAAGCATTACCATGGCAACCTGAGCATAAATATTATTTTCTAATCCAGTTAATTTCAATAAAAGGAAAGCTCCAAAAATACCTGCTGGTAAAGAAAGAATTACTGATAATGGCAAAATAAAACTTTCGTATTGCGCCGCTAATACCAAGTAAACGAATCCTAAACAGATTAAGAATACCCAAATCGCTTGATTCCCTTGTGCCACCTCATCGGCAGAAATACCCGCCCAGTCAATATCGTATCCTCTTGGTAATTTTTCAGCTGCAACTCTTTGAATCACTTTAATCGCTGTACCAGAACTATAACCAGCAGCTGGCGAACCACTGATCTGCGTAGAAGTATACATATTATGACGGGTGATTTCCGAAAGTCCGTACACTTTTTCTAATTTCATAAAAGCAGAAAAAGGCACCATTTCATCACGATCATTTTTTACATACAATTTTAAAATATCATCTGGTTGTGCACGATATTCTGGCGAAGCTTGAACAATTACTTTATAGTTGATACCGAATTTGATAAAACTAATTTCGTAGTTACTTCCCACAAGAGTTGACAACGTATTCATGGCATTTTCAATTGAAACACCTTTTTGCTGTGCCAAATCATTATCGACTTTCATCATGTATTGAGGGAAACTCGAACTATAGAAACTAAATACATTTGATAATTCTGGCTGTTTATTCAATTCAGCTACAAAATCGTTATTTACCTGTTCCATTCTTTTGTAATCAACAGAACCTGTTTTATCTAACAAACGAAGCTCAAATCCTCCGGCAGCTCCATATCCAGGTACTGCAGGCGGTTGGAAGAATTCGATATTTGCTCCTGCAATATCCTTACATTTTTCTTCCATTTCGTGCATAATCTCCACAACAGATTCTTTTCTGTCGCTCCAATCTTTAAGGTTAACCAAACAAGTTCCTGAGTTGGCACCTGTACCTTCAGAAAGGATTTCATAACCCGCTAATGAAGAAACTGATTTTACTCCGTCAATATCTTCAGCGATTTTCTGAACTCTTTCTGCAATGTTATTTGTTCTTTCTAAAGAAGAACCTGGAGGCGTCTGAATTACTGCATAAAACATTCCTTGATCCTCATTTGGAATAAATCCTGATGGAACTGAACTGCTTATTAACCATGTTCCAGCACAGAAACCTAAAAGCGCTACAATCGTAACAACTCTTCTATCCACAATTTTTCCTAATAGATTTTGATATTTTCCTTGTGCTAAATTGAATTTTTCGTTGAATGCATCAATAAATCTATTGGCTGGGGTTTTCTTTTTAGGCTGACCGTGATTATTTTTCAACATCATCGCACAAAGCGCGGGTGTTAAAGTCAAAGCCACAATACCAGAAAGGATAATCGCCGTCGCCATTGTTACAGAAAACTGTCTGTAGAATACTCCAACAGGTCCCGACATAAATGCTACTGGAATAAATACCGCCGCCATAAGAAAGGTAATTGCAATAATTGCCCCCGCGATTTCATGCATTGCTTTCTTAGTTGCTTTAAATGGCGATAAATGTTCTTCTTCCATCTTGGCATGGACGGCTTCAATAACAACAATCGCATCATCGACGACGACTCCAATTGCAAGTACTAAAGCAAATAATGTAATTAAGTTCAACGAAATATCGAAGAAAGTCATGAATACAAAAGTTCCAACCAATGATACTGGAACCGCAATCGCCGGAATAACCGTAGAACGCCAGTCTCCTAAGAAAAGGAATACCACTAGACCTACCAAGATAAATGCTTCAACCAAAGTGTGAATTACTTTCTCGATAGAAGCGTCCAAGAATTTAGAAACGTCATATGAAATCTCATAATCCATTCCTTTTGGAAATCTTTGTTTGATTTTTTCCAGTTTCGCTTTTACTTCTTCAATAACCTGATTAGCGTTACTTCCAAAAGATTGTTTTAATACGATCGCTGCAGATGGTCTTCCATTCAAATTAGAATAGATATCATACATCGAACTTCCGAATTCTACTTTCGCAACATCTTTCAATCTCAAAAGCTCCCCATTCGGATTTGCTTTTACCACAATGTTCTCGTATTGTTCTTTCGTTGTAAAACGTCCAGAATATTTCAATACATACTCAAAAGCCTGAGAACGTTTTCCAGAACTTTCCCCTGTTTTACCTGGAGAAGCTTCCAAACTCTGACTAGATAATGCTTCCATTATTTCATCAGCAGAAATTTTATAAGCCAGCATACGATCAGGTTTCAGCCAGATACGCATTGCATATTCACGTGTTCCTAAGATATCTCCAGAACCAATACCATTTACCCTTTTCAATTCAGAAAGTACGTTGATATCGGCATAGTTGTACAAGAACTTCATGTCGGTATTTTTGTCTGTACTGTAAAGGTTTACGTACATCAACATACTCGGTACTTCACGAGTAATTTTAATACCTTCTCTAATTACTAAAGGAGGAAGTTTGTTGGTAACAGAAGCCACACGGTTCTGTACATTAATTGCCGCTTGGTTTGGATCTGTACCTAAATTAAAAACTACTTTAATTGTAGCTTCTCCGTCGTTTCCAGCATCAGAAGCCATATATTTCATTCCTGGAACCCCGTTTAAGGCTCTTTCCAACGGAATAACAACGGCCTTAACCATCAATTCACCGTTAGATCCAGGATAATCTGCCGTGACGTTTACCATTGGAGGTGAAATTGTTGGGAATTGGGTAATTGGTAAATTTAAAACCGACAATACCCCTAAAAAGACAATAATCAGCGATATTACTATCGACAAAACAGGTCTTTGTATAAATTTATTAAACATTTGTATATTTTTTTAAATGATTAAACTTATTGAAGTTTAGAATTGTTTCAGGTTCCAAGTTTCAGGTTTCAAGTTCAATACATAACTTGGAACATGAAACTTGAAACAATAAATACAAAAACTTATTCTGCTTTTAAACGTAAGTGGTTCATAACCTCTTTCGGAGATTCGTAATCAAATTTAATTTTGTCGTTTTCTTTTACTTTCTGAACACCTTCCAATAAGATTTTATCATTTTCTGTAAGACCCGTTTTAATCACATATAAATCTGGGATTTCTCCAGTAATTGTAATTTCTCGAGAACTTACTTTATTGTCTTTCGTAATTACGAAAACATATTTTTTATCTTGAATTTCGTAAGTCGCTTTTTGCGGAATCACAATAGCATTTTTAAGCGGAACATTCATTTGAACTTGTCCCGTTTCGCCATTTCTAAGTAATTTACCAGAATTTGGAAATCTGGCTCTGAAAGCAATATTTCCTGTTTCGTTGTTGAACTCACTTTCTATAACCTCAACATTTCCTTTTTCTTTAAAAGTATCTCCATTAGCTAAAACCAATGCTACTTTGTTATCTGCACGGTCTTTAACGTTTGTTTCGTACTGAAGATATTCTGGCTCAGAAACATTGAAGTAAGCAAACATTTGACTGTTGTCTGAAAGGCTTGTCAGCAATTCGCCCTCATCAATTAAACTTCCTAGTTTTAAAGGAATACGGTCGATTGTTCCGTCAAACGGAGCTCTGATTTCTGTGAATGATAAATGAAGTTTTGCTAAAGATACTTCAGCTTTTGCTGCTTGCAATTTTGCTTGCGCAACGCTTAATTCGTTTTTAGAAACGATATTTTTGTCTGCTAATAATTTAGCATTTTGCAATTCGATTTCTGCTGATTTTTGTTCAGACTGAGCTTTAAGTAACTCAGCCTCATACATGTTTGGCATAATTTTAAACAACAGCTGTCCTTTTTTCACAAACTGTCCTTCATCAACATATATATTTTGCAAAAACCCTTTTTCTTGGGCACGGAGCTCGATATTTCGAACTGACTTTATTTGTGAAACGTATTCTTTGGTGAATGAAGTATCGATTCTAACCGGATTAGTAACGGTAAATTTTTCAACTTCTTCTTTTTCTTCTTTTTTAGATGTACAGCTCGTTAAGCACACCAAGGCCATTAAGCCTGTGAACACAATGATTTTTTTCATGATTTAGTTTGGAAATTAAGCGATTGAATGCTTTTTGGAATAAAAATTCCTTTTGGATGTTAAAATGCATCAGTCAGCCTTTAGTCCAGACCTACTTTATATAAGCAGAAGTAGTAAAAATATACAACAGCAAGATACGCAGAGATCAAAACTCAGGTAACCGATGTATATTATAAAATCAAATTCTTAATACTCGTTGAGTAATATATATAGGATTTGAATGCCCGAGAACAGGCGTAGAAATTTTTAAACGATTAGAATCATTCGCGGCAGACTGATCTGAAAGTGCCAGATACAAAGCGTCTACCAAACTATACGAAGCAGCAAAGTATTTGTTCGTAAGTAAAACATCATCACCGCCAACTAAATCTTCTTCTAGATCAATATCTGCAGCTTCTTCAATTGTTGAAGTCCCACGATCTTGATTTGTGAATTTAACTCTATGCTTTTGCAGATGATGGTGAGAATGAGGGCCAAAAGTATTTGCATTCAAATATTGGCCTCCTCCTAAAAGAAGCATATTCATGAATACTAAAAATACTATTAACTTTCTCATTTCGGTGCGAAAGTAGTAAAAGAATCAAAACAAAAAAAGAATTTTTAACAAGGTTTAACAGTTACATAAAACGAAAACGTTTTCATTATTATAATATTTAGCAATAGCTTTACTTCAAAATAAAGGATTAATTTTAAAGTTATAAAAATCAGTATTTTAAAGTTTTTAATCACGAAAGGAAAATTTCCATAATTGTAAATTCTTGTCCTGCTTTTACAAAAGTTTTAAAAGTATCTTTCATTCCAAACTTCTCATAAAATGACTTTTTATTGCTTCTGGCATTACACCAAACCTTTTGCAAGCCTTTTTCTTTCGCAAATTCTAGAATCTGTTTCAAAAGATAAGACGCAATTCCTTTTCCTTGATATTCTTTTAAAGTGGCTAATTTTCGAAACTGCATTTCTTTTCCGTCAATAAAACAAGAAACTATAGAAACTAATTTATTTTCTTCAAAAACGCCAAAATGAAATCCGAAATTATCTTCTTCAAGCTGTACAAATTCAAAAGGCTGATCTGGCCACATTACTTCATGTCTAATTTGCCAAGTATCGGATGCATTTATTGTTTTAATTTCCATAGTGATTTATTAATTCCTCAAAAATAATTCATTTAACTGGATTCTAAAAAGCAAATAGAGAATATAGAAACAGCTAATTTCCAAAACTTTACACGAAAATAAATCAGACAAATCATTCAATTTTAATCTATTATGATTATTTTTATAGTACCAAAATCAAATAAATTCCATTATGAGAAAATTCTTTTTAGCAGCATTTTTATGTATTTGTGCCAATGGATTTGCGCAATTAATACAAATCGGACCGCAATTTTCGACTAATATTACTTCTGTAAATGCTAAAAATTTCAGTTCCGATCATACCAATACAGGAGTTGGCTTTGCCGCTTTTGGCCGACTAAATCTTGCGCTTTTTTATGCTCAGGGCGAATTTGGATATGGGCAAACTAATTTTAGCGTATACCAGGACGGCGTTGGCGAAACTGAATTTAAACTAGCAGGAACAGATGCATCATTAATTGCAGGATTAAAAATTATTCCGTTGGGGAAAGCTGGTAACGTCAGAATTTTTGTTGGTTACAATTGGAAAAATTACTCCGATATAAGCAGAAGCAATAGCCTCAATTCTATAGCGATAGAAAACAACAACCATAGTGTTCTCGGGGGTGTCGGGGTTGACGTCTGGAGATTTACCTTCGATGTCAGATACCTTGCGGGGCTGAGTGATATAGATGCTTCTGACGGTGAAATTAAAACGGGAGTCACAAATCTCTCGCTTGGATTTAAATTTCTATAAAACATAAAAAAGGGAATCAAATGATTCCCTCTTTTTTATACTTCTATTTACATTTTAACGTAATAACCTTCTTCATTATTACTGTTAATTTTCTGTATTCCTTCTTCTGTTTTAACGGCTACATTAATAACGTGCAGTATATTTGATTTTTCATTGAGACTGCAATTCCAAATTGTTCCATCAGAAAGTATAATTTCTGAGAATGCTGATACACAACTGTTGGAATCATTGTAAACCAAATTTTCTGTTTTCAGCAGTTTCTTTACTTTCGTTTTTTTGTCAACTTCGTAAAACAAGATCTCATTTTCTTTAATTTCAACTACCTCATCAAAACTAGCTTGATTAGTACTTGCAGAAGCTGTAGACCATGTTGGCTGGTTTCCTGTTTTTTTCCAAGTTCCAATTACGTGACTTAAAATTTCTTTTCTCAAAAGTCCTTTTAAAGTATCAACTTTCTTAACGGCCTCTTTACCTATTTCATTTTCAGGTTTAATCTTAGCTGCCAAAGAGAATAAATCGATAGCTTTTACAAAATCAGCTTTTTTGTAATATGAAACAGCCAAATCATATTTGTTTTTTTGAAATGCTGCTTTTTGATCGTTCTGTCCAAAAAATTGAAGGGTATTTAGCAAAACAATCAGAACAAATGTATTTTTCATTATATAACTGTAGGTTTTTTATTAGGCGGCAAACATAATCTATTTCCCAGAAACATCTTTACGGCTTTCCGTAATATTGAATATTTTTAATTATTTTAAATAAAAAACGCTACTTCGTTAAAACAAAGTAGCGTTATTACACCATTTCTTATAGTTAATTCAATTATTTAACATGTAAAATATTATCTTCTGGCGTTGCATCCATAAAAATTCCGCCATCAAGTTCAATTTTTTCTATTTTTTTTGCGCTTTTGAGAATTATTTTAGCTATTTTTTGACTTTTCTCCCAAATTGCCGGTGTTTGATGCAAGGTTGTTTTAGATTTATCAGCGTAAGTAATTACAACATCAAACGGAATAGCAAAACCACCAATATTTTCTACAATTATAGTTTTCTTATCGGCAGAAAGACCTTTTACTGCAATATCTAAATAATGGTTAGTAAAGAACCAATTATTAAAAAACCAATTTAAATTCTTGCCTGTTGCGGTATTAAATGAATTAAAATAATCCCACGGAATTGGATGCTTCCCATTCCAAGTATCCATGTAAAAATGAAGTGCTTTTTTGAATGTTTCATCTCCCAACATATCTTTCAAAGCTAAATAAGATAAAGAAGCTTTTCCATAAGAATTATTTCCGTAACCAGCTCCAGAAACCTGTGTAGACATTGTTATAATAGGCTGATCTTCTTCTGCTGAACGATCACGAATATAATTTTTTACTCTAAATTCTTTATAAAATTTATCTGCGGCTTCTTTACCATGTTCTGCAATTCCGATTAAATATTCAAAAGTTGTCGCCCAGCCTTCATCCATAAAAGCATAACGCGTTTCATTAATTCCCATATAAAAAGGAAAATAAGTATGCGCTACTTCGTGGTCTTGAACCAATTGCGCAAAAACAGGATCATCCATTTGCGAATCATTACACATCATTGGATATTCCATGTCTGCAAAACCTTGAAAAGCCGTCATTTTAGAAAATGGATATGGAACTCCAGGCCAATTGTTAGAAAACCAATCTAAAGCATATTGATTGTTTTTTACTGAATTTACAAAATCAGTTCCTTTCACATTATAAGCTGCCTGAACACTTGCGCGACGATTTGTTTTCTTGTCAACCACAACACTGCCGGCATCCCACAAATAATGATCGCTCAAACCAAAACAAACATCTGAAATATTTTTAGCTTCAAATTTCCAGACATTCCAATCGTATTGTTTCGTTACGATTCCGCTTTTCATTTCTTGCTCATTAGCAATATGCAGAATTTCATCTGTTGTGTATGATTTTTTTAAACGAGAAGCAAATTCAGGCTGTAAAACCTCATCTGGATTTAACAGATCTCCAGTTGCATACACCACATAATTTTTTGGCGCTTTTACAGAAAAAACATAATCGTTGAAATCATTGTAAAATTCTTGACGGTCTGTATGCGCCAATCTGTCCCAACCATTATAGTCGTCAAAAACAGAAACGCGAGGATAGCTGTAGGCTACAAAAAAAGTAGTTTCGTCAATTTGTCCTTCTCTTCCGCTTTCTTTAGACAAAGGATAATTCCACTGAATATTGATGGTTGTTTTTGAGCGTGGCAAAATAGGCTTTTGCAGTTTTACATTTCCAACGGTTCCCCAATTTCGTGCGTCTTCTTTGTAAACTTCATTTTCTATTTTTAATGAAGTAATCGTTAATCCGTCGCTTAAAAAATCGTTACTTACTTCACCACCGCGAGGAGAAGAAGGTTTATGAAGATTATTTACAAAACGAATAACTAAGTTTCTTAGCGTATCCTTGCTATTGTTTTCATAAATGATGGTTTCAGTTCCGCTGACTAATCTTGTTTTTGGGTCAACAGCAATTTCCATATTATATTTTCCGCGGTTCTGCCAGTAGTTGGGTCCTGGTTTTCCGTCTTTAGAACGTGTTCCGTTCTCATATGCTTTTTTTATGTTTCTAGGCATATAAAGCTCTTGGGCAAAGTTATTTTGGGCAAAAAGAACAAATGCTATTAATGCAAATTGCAAAAATTTCTTTTTCATAAGTAGTTCATAGGTATTTTAAATTAATTCTTGATATCGTATTAGTGGACTTTTTTCTACGAATGTTACAAATTTAGTTATTAATTGTTAATTGTTGATGGTTATTAGTTTTTGGTTGATGGTTGATAGTTTTTAGCTAAACCTGTAACTATGAACTTATAAATGACATTTTTTTGCAAACACAAACTTAGCATCTTGCAAGAAAAACTTAGCACCTTAGCATCTCAGACCTCAGCACATCAAAAAAAACTTAGCATCTCAGTATCTTTGTATCTCAGTATCTTAGAAAAAGAAAAACCGTCTGTCACAAAAGCAACAGACGGCATCTACAATTAATATATAACCTTGAGGACTACAAAATATAATCAGTATTAATAAAATTCGATTCTTTGCTGTTAAGCAATTCCTGCAGAATCTCATTATTATAATCGATATCTTTTGAAGCTACAAACGTACGAATTGAGAAAGAACGCAAAGCATCTGGAATACTCAAAGTTCCAACAGCAGAATCTTTTCTTCCTGTGAAAGGGAAAGCATCTGGCCCTCTTTGGCAAGAACTGTTGAGGTTTACTCTGCAAACTAAATTTACCAAAGCATCAATTAGCGGCGCTAGCGTTTTAATGTCTTTACCAAACAAACTTACTTGCTGCCCATAATTGGACTCTGCCATATCTTTTAATGGTTCTTTAATGTCTTTGAACGAAAGCACAGGAACAACTGGTCCAAACTGTTCTTCGTGGTAAACACGCATTTTTTCGTTTACCGGATATAAAACTGCTGGAAAAATATAATTGTCGGTATGTTTCCCTCCTTTTTCGTTGATTATTTTTGCTCCTTTTGAAGTGGCATCATCAATTAAACCTTGAATATAACTTGGCTTTTCTGTTTCTGGAAGCGGCGTTAAAGAAACTCCTTTCTCCCACGGATTTCCAAAAAGCAAACTATCTACTTTTTCAGAAAAACGTCTGTTGAATTCTTCTGCAATAGATTCGTGAACGTAAAGTACTTTTAAAGCCGTGCAACGCTGACCGTTAAAAGACAAAGTACCCGTAATACATTCCTGAATAGCCAAATCTAAATCGGCATCTGGAAGAATAATCGCTGGATTTTTAGCTTCTAAACCTAAAATCAAACGCAATCTGTTTTTGTTCGGATGCTGGTCTTGCAATGCAATCGCCGATTTACTATTTCCGATTAATGCTAAAACATCAATCTTTCCAGATTTCATAATTGGAGAAGCCACTTCGCGCCCTCTACCGTAAACGATATTGATTACGCCTTTTGGAAAACTGCTTCTGAAAGCTTCTAATAATGGCGAAATACACAAAACACCATGTTTAGCAGGTTTGAAAATCACCGTATTCCCCATAATCAAAGCCGGAATCAGCAATGAAAAAGTTTCATTTAAAGGATAATTGTAAGGTCCAAGACACAAAACAACTCCAAGAGGTCCGCGGCGAATCATGGCGTTTACACCTTGTACTTTTTCAAAGTGCGAACTGCGTCCATTTAGTTCTTTATAACTTGCAATAGTATCGTAAATATATTCTACTGTTCTGTCAAATTCTTTTTGCGAATCTCCTAATGATTTTCCGATTTCCCACATTAGATATTTTACTACCTCTTCCCGGGTTTCCTTCATTTGCTTCACAAATTTTTCCATGCATTTAATACGATCCACAACTTTCATTGTCGGCCAAAGACCTTGTCCCATATCGTATGCATTGGTAGCAGCCTCAACAACTTCTGCTGCTTCTTTTTCTCCCATAAAAGGAATAGAACCTAATAATGTCGGCGAATATTTTTCAGTTGAAGAAATAGTAGAAAACACAGGTGTGGTTTGGCCTGTCCATTGTTTCAATTCTCCATCTACAAGATAAGTATCTTGATTTATCAGGCTTTTAATCTGATATTCTTCTGGTATAAAACTCATAATTAATTTGGTTTGTTAATTGTTTGGTAATTCTATTTCAAAAGAAAAAAGAGGCTTTATTATGCCTCTTCTTCACTTATGGTTGTACTGTTTCTCCTTCCCAATCTAGGATTCCTCCAAGCAGATTGTAAGCGTTTTCGATACCCAATTCGTTCATGATTTGGCATGCTTTGGCGCTTCTCGCTCCAGAACGGCAGTATACGTAATAGTTTTTATTTTTGTCCAATTCTTCGATTTCATAGATAAATGCCTGCCCTTTATTGATGTCAATATTTAGAGCATTCTCAATGTAGCCGTCATTAAATTCGTCTTCAGTTCTTACATCAAGTATAACTGCATTTTCGTCAGCCTCTAGCTGTGCAACCCAATCTTCTTGTGATAAATTCATAATAAAATGTGTTTTTGTAAAATTACGACGTTTCTTTAAATAAAAAACGTACCAAATGCGATTTTGATTATTATTCTCAGAAAACGTTTTAGAGAAAGTATTATAATCAGTGAATTACAAATTTAGTTACTATTTTTAAAAATTCAGCCTACAAAATCGATAGAAAATAGGATTTTTTCATTTACATAAAATTACTCTTAAATCTAGTTTTCTGATAATTATTCCGATTCCAAACCATTATCTTTGCAAACAAATACAACTTTTAATTCGATTTTGATAAATATATCAGCCGCGAATTACACCAATTCTCACGAATTAATTAGTGAGAATTCGTGCAATTCGCGGCAAAAAAAAATACAAAATGCAACAATCATTAAAAACCATATTTCCTAGTTTCTCTAACGAACTTATCGCTACAATTGAAGAAAACGGAAGCCTTCAAGATTTTGAAGCCGGAACCATTTTAATGCGTACCGGACAGTATATTAAAAATACCGTTTTAATTACGAAAGGAAAAATCAAAATCTATCGCGAAGGCGAAGATGGCGGAGAATTTTTAATGTATTATTTGCAGCCTGGGCAAGCCTGCGCTATTTCAATGATTTGCACTGCAAAAAGCGAGAAAAGCCAAATCATGGCAAAAGTAGTCGAAGATGTTACCGTAATGATGATTCCGCTACAGTTAATGGACAAATGGATGATGGAACACCGTTCTTGGTACGAATTTGTGATTGAAACATACCGAAGCCGTTTTGAAGAAGTTCTCGAAGTGGTCGACAATATCGCCTTCCGTTCTATGGATGAAAGATTAGAATTCTACTTAAAAAGACATACTGATGCTTGTGGCTGTTCTGAAGTTAATCTTTCACATCAAGAAATCGCTACTGAACTAAATACTTCTAGAGAAGTTGTTTCAAGATTATTAAAAAAAATGGAACAAAGAGGTTTGGTTAAGCTCAACCGAAACCAGATTGAACTTTTGAATTTTAACCATTAAGACATTAAGTTAATTAAGTTGGATCGCTTAATATTTCTTAACCTTTAAAAAGCATCATTAAGATTGTATAGCTTAATTAACTTAATATCTTAATGGTAAAATTATTTAAGATCTGTGATAAATGTTACTGTAGGTTTCTAATTTCCGAAGCAACTTTGCATCAAAATAAATGCAATGGAATATTTTGGCTATTTTGCTTCAATCATAATCGGAATCACACTTGGCTTAATTGGCGGTGGAGGTTCTATTCTGACTATTCCAATTTTGGTCTATTTGTTTAAAGTAAATCCTGACCAAGCAACTTCTTATTCTTTATTTATTGTCGGATTAACGGCTTTATTTGGAAGTTACAGCCATTATAAAATGGGAAACCTAAAACTGAAATCGGCATTATATTTTGCGATTCCTTCCGTAGTTTCGATCCTAATAATTCGTGAAGTGATCTTTCCTCAAATTGCAGCAACCTTATTTTCTGTTGCTTCTTATACCGTTTCAAAAGATTTTCTAATTATGATTATCTTTTCTGTTTTGATGATTACGGCAGCTATTTCGATGATTAAGAAAAATCAGACTGAAATAAAATCAACAGAAACCAATTATTCTCAACTTAGTTTAATTGGCTTTTTAGTCGGAATCGTGACTGGTTTTCTGGGTGCTGGCGGCGGATTTTTAATTATTCCTGCCTTGCTTTTTTTTGCTAATCTGCCAATGAAACAAGCCGTTGGAACTTCCTTGTTAATCATCACCATTAATTCATCCATAGGTTTTGCGGGCGATTTATACATCGGAACACCCATAAATTACACTTTCCTTTTAAGTGTTTCAGCAATGGCCTTAATCGGAATGTTTATTGGGAGCCAGCTTTCTAAAAGGATGGACGGAACAAAATTAAAGCCACTTTTTGGCTGGTTTGTCCTCGTGATGGGATTTTATATCATTACCAAAGAAATCCTATTCTAATACGGTAATATTAAATTTATTTTAGTTTCACTTGTAGAGTAATCTTTGTCAAAGTTTAAAAACTTTGACAAAGATGAAACTAAAAATCTGGGCTTATTTTAGATTTCCCCAAATTTATCTTTATAACGGCAGAGCTCAATTTCTGTCTTATTTAAAAGCTTTTCAAGCAATTGAATTTTATCTTCATAAAGCTCTTTTAAAATCGAAGTACTATCTGTGTTGATCATAATACTTCCGTTGTTGTTTCCTGTTATTTTATTATAATTAGTAAAATATTTGTCGTAATCAAAGCTAATAATATCCTCCACACTGACATCTAATATTCTTCCTATGTCGACCAGTTTTTCATAACTCAGAGAAGTTTTTCCTTTCTCGATTTTGCTATAACCCGCCTGAGTTACGCCCAATCTTTCTGCCATATATTCCTGAGTATAATTTTTTAATTCTCTAATGTTTCTGATTTTGTTTTTAATTGTTGCGGCCATAATTTTTTGTTTCTGATTTTGAGGTCATGTATAGTCAAAACAGCCAGCTGCTAAACCCTTTAGCAGCTTAACTACACTTTATCTTTGGGAAATTTAAAGCTACTTCTTATTTGGGAATTTCGGAAGTAACGTTACGTTAATTTTTTTTGTTATGAAATAACCGTACGTCAAAGCTGGCATTATAAAAATGCAATCCTGATATTAAAATATCAAATATTTACAGCTAGGAATTTACGCAGTTCTTTTTATGCTTCTTTCAAACTGAAGATCTAAATAAGAATCAATCTGCTTGCCAACCAAAGTATAGTCTTTGGGTTCAATCTTAGTTCTTATCTCGTTTTGATAAATATCTTTTACAAAAACAAAATAATCGAACCGTTGCTTATTCCTGCTCCGCAGTTCAATAATAAGCGTAAAGCACAAAAGCACAGGAATAAGGAAATACAGAGCTGCTAAATCTGAGAGGAGCATGCAATAATATGCAACAGCAGTTATGGCAATGAAAGTACCATTTTCAAGAAAATACTTTTTCTTTTTTTTGCGGAGTCCAATTTCTTTAATTTCATCAAATTGGTACTGCCAGTTCTTAGATTTGTAACGAAATCTAACTTTGTCAGCGAAAATTGTTAATGGCATAATAAGTAGGTAAAAATAGATTTAAGCTTTAGTAAAAAATAAATCTCTAAAAATTTCTTAGGGGTAAAATTCTTAGATACGCAATATTAAGCAATAACTTCTTTTTTTTCCTACAATCAAACTTATAGAATACAACTATAAGTTGTAATTCAATCTTTTATAAAAAATATCTTACCCATTTAGACTAAAGTGTCAGTTATGTAAATATTATTTTGAGCGTTTTCGCCGCGGCAAACCAGGCTATCCGCTAAATTCCCGATTAACAAAAACTACGGCTAAAAAGCCTTGTTTTTCTAAATCGGGAGATACCGCTTCTATCCCTAACGCAGAATTAAGACATCTAGAAGTTTTTATGAATTGCCTCCAGCTTTAGCTGGAGATAACAAATGTAGAGAAAAAAGGCTTTAGCCAAACTTTACGATTTTTTGGCTAAAGCCCAATTCACATCTTAACAAAAAACCTCCAGTTAAAACTGGAGGCAATTGATTTTATCAATAAAAATTTTAATTCGTGAAAATTCGAGCAATTCGTGGCAAACAAAAAAATCAATGCTCACCATACCCAATATCATCCATTTTCCCACTGAAAACACGATATTGAATTATAAAATAAATAATCACTAGAAACAAAGCCACAAAAAACCAGCTCAAACCTGCATTCAATCCGTATTCGTGAGCGGCAGTGTTATAAATTGTTAATGAAGGATTCACTTTATTCGTCGAAGGCAAAACGTTCGGAAAAATCGAAACCGCTGTCGAAGCAAACCCTCCTACTAAAAATAAAGTTGAAAAAATAAATCCGTGGCCGTCTTTTTTAAACGAACGAACTTTAAATAATCCAGCAATTCCAACAAAAGTCATTACAGGAAAAAACCAAAGAATCGGATTTTCAACAAAATTATGAAACGGTTTTGGCTCAATAAAGTGCCAGACTTGCAACGAAATACAAACCAAAACGAGCAGCACAATATTCAAAGCAAAAACCACTTTTTTCAATTTCGGATTCAAATCTGAATTTGTTTTATAAATAATCCAGTTAGCCCCGTGAATCGTTAAAGCTACAACACTCACAATTCCTAAGAAAAGTGTAAACCAATCAATAATCCCCAATTCATTTGCTTGCGGACTAAAAGTCGGATTCCATAAAGGCAAAAAGAAATAATGCGCTTCCTGCGTTGAAACTCCGTTTTGAACCATTCCGAGATTTACGCCGCGAACGATATTTCCTAAAGCAATTCCGAAGAAAAGAGCCAAAAGCAAACTCGCAATTCCGAAGGCTTTATCCCAAATGCTCTCCCACATTTCGTTATGAATCTGTCCTCGCATTTCCAATCCGATTGCACGGAAAATCAAAAGCCATAAAATCATAATCAATGGCAGATAAAATCCGCTGAAAGAAGAAGCGTATAAAGTGGGAAAAGCAAAAAACAAAACACCTCCTGCGGCAATTAACCAAACTTCATTGGCATCCCAAAAAGGGCCAATTGAATTAGTGATTGCTTTTTTATCTTTTTCTGTATCGGCAAAAAATAAATGAATAATTCCTGCGCCAAAATCATAGCCGTCTAAAACCAGATAAACAGCCAGAATTCCCATTAAAACTACGTACCAAAAAAATTCCATACTTATATTTTTTCTGTTGAAAGTTCCACATGATGCGGTCCTTTATTGATAATTTTTCCAACCAAAAGCAAAAACAACATTCCGAGTAAAAGGTATAAACCAATAAAACCAAGCAATGTAAATAAGGTATTTCCCGAAGAAACCGTTGGCGAAGCTCCAGCTGCGGTTCGCATTAAATTATACACCAGCCAAGGCTGTCTTCCTAATTCTGCAGTGTACCAGCCTGTTGTGTTGGCTATATACGGAAACGGCATCATGAACATCAAAGACCATAAAATCCATTTGGTTTCAAATAATTTTCCTCTGATTAATTGAAGAAGAGCAAGCGCCATTAATCCGATAAAAACCGTTCCGAGTCCGACCATAATATGATATGCATAATACAATCCTGAAATGTTTGTCGGATGCAAATCTTCTTCAAATTGATCTAAACCTTTAATTTCCTGATCCCAATTTCCATACGTAAGGAAACTCAGGATATTTGGAACCGCAATTTTATTGTCCAATTTTTTGTCTTTTACATCGGGCTGACCAATCAAAACAATTTCAGAGCCTCTTTTTTCGGTATGAAAAATTCCTTCCATAGCGGCGAAAGTTACGGGCTGATATTTGACAACGTTTTTAGCTAATAAATCTCCCGTAGGAACAGCCACAATTACGCTCGAAATCAGTCCAAAGATTACTCCTGTTTTTAGAAATAATTTCCCGAAAGAAACATTCTTTTTACTTAAAATATAAAAAGCCCCAATTCCGGCAACGACAAAAGAACTTGTCACCATCGAAGCGGCCTGATTGTGCAAATAGGAAGGCCAAAGCCAAGGATTTAGAAATAAGGCTTGAAAATTATTTAATACAAATTTTCCGTTTTCTAAAATTTCATACCCTACAGGATTTTGCATCCACGAATGTGTGGCAATGATCAAAAATCCGCTGGCCCAAGAACCGATCATTATTAATAATCCGGTTACAAAATGCCATTTATGTCCGAGAAGTTTTTCTCCAAATAAAAATATTCCGAGGAAAGAAGATTCGAGAAAGAAAGAAAACATTCCTTCCATGGCAAGCGTCTGGCCAATAATTCCTCCTGTCAATTCGGAGAACTTTGCCCAGTTGGTTCCAAATTGAAACTCCATCGGAATTCCTGTTACCACGCCCATTGCAAAATTGAGGGCAAAAATCTTCATCCAGAAATGGGTGGCGTGATTGTATTGTTCGTCTTTAGTTTTTAGATATTTCCACTTGAAGTACACAATGATGAGCGAAAGACCCATTGTAAGCTGTGGAAAGAGATAATGAAAAGTAATGGTGAAGGCGAATTGCATTCGGTCATAAAAGAGCATTTCTTCCATAAGATGGTATTTGTTTTATGAAGTTCAACAAATTTAACCATTAGAACCCGAATTAACGTCCTTTAAAAAAAGTTTATCGCCCGATATTTGTTAAACTTTTCAACAATTTAAAGGGTAAATTACACTTTTGTCTAGCAGTATTACGCCAAGTTTGTCATTTCGACGAAGGAGAAATCTCCACGAGAAGCTCGACAAAGAGTGGCGATTTACTTTGCGGAGTTACTTACGGAGATTTCTCCTTCGTCGAAATGACAAAATTGTGGGAAATATTTGCCTTAAAAAGAAAAAACTATTTCTCCAAAATCCCTTTTTCTACACTTTCGTCAATCAAACCTTCAGCGTAATTCCATATCGATTTTGAGCCTTCTTTTATGACACTTTTCTTTTCGTAAACTTTATCATATTTCACTCCAAATTCTTTCCAAGTTCCGCCGTTGTTAGAAGTGTTTTGTAATAAAGGTTCTAAACGATCCATCGATTTGGCAAATTTGGCTTCGTTGGTTTCTCCTGCTTCAAATTCTTCCCAAAGTGAAATGAATTCTTCTTTTTGTTTTTGAGGAAGTAAACCAAAAATTCGGTTGGCCGCCAAACGTTCTTCATCGGTATTGGAATGATTTTTTACTGTATCATAAATAAAAACATCACCTGCGTCTATTTCTACGATATCATGTATCAAAACCATTTTTACGACTTTTAAAACATCAATCGGTTCGTTTGAATGTTCTGCTAGAACAATTGCCATTAAAGCTAAATGCCAGCTGTGTTCTGCATCGTTTTCACAACGGTCACTATTGAATAACTTCGTCTTGCGCTGAATGTATTTTACTTTATCAATTTCTTTTATAAAAGCAATTTGATCTAATAAATCTTGTGTGTTCATGATGTTAACTTAGGAAAATGTAAAATTACAAAGATTTTTTCCACCATATAAGCGATATAAGTAATTATAAGCTCGATGTTCTAATACCGCTTAAAAATGGAAGCACATATAAGCAGACCCAAACTGCAATGAACTTATATAACTTATATGGTTAAACTGCCATATTTTTTTATACAAAAACCTAATTTCTGTAACATTAGTCACCTATTTTTTTAAAAAACAAAGTTACCTTTGTGTTCCATTACTTTTATTATTGAATCATGAAAATAGAGCAAATTTACACCGGATGCCTTGCGCAAGGTGCATATTATATCACCTCAAATGGCGAAGCGGCCATTATAGATCCGCTTAGAGAAATTCAGCCTTATCTCGATCGTTTAGAACGTGATGGCGTGAAACTGAAATATATTTTTGAAACGCATTTTCATGCCGATTTCGTTTCAGGACACGTTGATTTAAGCAAAGAAACGGGCGCTCCAATCGTTTACGGACCAAATGCTGCCTGCGAATTTGATTGCATTTCTGCGAAAGACGGACAGGAATTTAAACTTGGAAAAGTAACCATTAAGGTTTTGCACACTCCAGGTCATACAATGGAAAGCTCAACTTTTTTATTAATTGACGAAAACGGAAAAGATCACGCCATTTTCTCTGGAGATACTTTATTCATAGGAGATGTCGGCCGTCCTGATTTAGCTCAAAAAGCGGCTGGAATGACACAAGATCAATTGGCGGGAATTTTATTTCATTCGTTAAGAGATAAAATCATGACTTTGGCTGATGACGTAATCGTTTATCCTGCGCACGGTGCGGGAAGCGCCTGCGGGAAAAACATGAGCAAGGAAACAGTTTCGACAATTGGAAACCAAAAAGCAACAAACTATGCTTTGCGCGCTAATATGACGGAAGAAGAGTTCATTAAAGAAGTAACAGACGGATTATTGCCTCCTCCAGCCTATTTCAGCATGAACGTTGCCATGAACAAACAAGGTTACGAAAGCTTCGAAACGGTTTTACACAATGGGATGAAAGCAATAAACGTAAAAGAATTTGAAGCGGTTGCAGAAGAAACTGGCGCTTTGATTCTAGACACCAGAAGCGCTGCCGATTTCAGTAAAGGATTTATTCCGCAATCTATCAATATCGGAATCAATGGCGACTTTGCTCCGTGGGTTGGAACTTTGATTGCCGATGTAAAACAGCCCATTATTTTGGTTACCGCAGCTGGAATGGAAGAAGAGACTGTAACGCGTTTAAGCCGTGTTGGTTTTGATACCATCATCGGACATTTAGAAGGCGGTTTTGAAGCTTGGCAAAATGCAGGTTTTGAAATTGATACCGTAAATAGAATTACTGCTGAACAATTTGCCAACGAATTTAAATTTGGAAAAGATAAAGTGGTTGATATTCGTAAAGAAACAGAATACGAAGCAGAACATATTGATGAAGCTTACAGCAAACCTTTGGCTTATATTAATGACTGGGTAAAAGATATTAATCCGAATGAACATTTTTATTTGCATTGCGCTGGAGGTTACAGAAGTATGATTGCGGCTTCTATCCTTCAGGCAAGAGGTTTCAGAAATTTCTCTGAGGTAGAAGGTGGTTTTGGAGCGATTTCAAAAACAAATATTCCAAAATCAGATTTTGTTTGTCAAAGCAAAACATTAAAAGCATAATTTTTTTCACCATTAAGAGATTAAGTTAATTAAGTTGGAATGCTTAATTTTTCTTTTTTAAGTTTCATTAAGCGTCTCGCTCTTAATTTTCTTAATCTCTTAATGGTTTAAAAAATTTCACCATTAAGAGATTAAGTTGGAATCCTTAATTTTTCTTAACCTTCTTTTAAAGTTTCATTAAGTTAGATTAGCTTAATTTTCTTAATGTCTTAATGGTTAAAAAACAAAACACTTAATTTTAAAAATAAATGAGTATACTCGAAATCATTAAAGAACCTTGGCCTTGGTATGTTGCAGGTCCGTTGATTGGATTAACTGTTCCGATTTTATTAATTATTGGGAATAAATCTTTTGGGATTAGTTCTTCATTACGCCATATTTGTGCGGCTTGTATTCCTGCGAATATTTCGTTTTTTAAATACGATTGGAAAAAAGAAAGCTGGAATTTGTTCTTTGTTTTAGGAATATTTTTTGGAGGCGTTATCGGCGCTTATTTCTTATCGAACCCTAATCCGGTAGAAATTGCTCCTGAATTATCAGAACAATTAGCTACTTACGGAATTACAGATCATAGCGGCTTGGTTCCGTCGCAATTATTTTCTTGGGAAAGTTTATTAACGCTTCGCGGATTCATTATGATTGTCGTGGGCGGATTTTTAGTTGGTTTCGGAACTCGCTACGCCGGCGGTTGCACAAGCGGCCACGCCATTATGGGATTATCAAACTTACAATGGCCATCTCTAGTGGCAACCATTTGTTTTATGATTGGTGGTTTTGTAATGTCACTTTTGATTTTACCTTATATCCTTTCACTATAAAATTTTAAAAATGAATTTAGAAAATAAAAATATAGACGGAGAAGGAATCAACGCAAGCCAGAAAAAAGAAAGTGCATTTGCAAACCTAAAATATTTAATCGTTGGAATCTTTTTCGGAATTGTATTCGTAAAAGCAGAAATCATAAGCTGGTTCCGTATCCAGGAAATGTTTCATTTGGAATCATTTCATATGTATGGCGTAATTGGTTGTGCAGTGGCAGTTGGATTAATTTCAGTTCAATTGATAAAAAAATTCAACATCAAAACTCTTGATGGCGAAAAAATCGAGATTCAGCCAAAGACTTTCAACAAAGGGCAAATCTACGGCGGATTGTTATTCGGTTTTGGATGGGCTATTACAGGAGCTTGTCCAGGTCCGCTTTTCGCCCAAATTGGTACGGGAGCGACTGTAATTGTTGTGACTTTAGTAAGTGCCATCGCTGGAACTTGGGTTTATGGTTTGATTAAGGATAAATTGCCACATTAAAATGATTTAACCGCAAAACACGCAAAGATATACGCAAAGTTCGCAAAGTTTTATTCACAAAGCTTTGCGAACTTTGCGCTTTATAAAAGTCTTATTCATAAAAAACTTGCGTGCTTTGCGGTTAAACATATTTAAAATTAATCAACTTGAAACCTGAAACAATAAAAACAAGATTTTCAATTTCATTTCGTTAAGTTTGCTTTAAACAACATTCCAAAAACAATACCTAACAATAAAACATGAATCGTTCCGAACAATTATCCAAACTAAAAAATACTGAAAATTGGGATGTAATCATAATTGGCGGAGGTGCAAGCGGACTCGGAACGGCTGTTGATGCTGCAAGCCGTGGTTATAAAACTATCTTATTTGAAGCGGTAGATTTTGCAAAAGGAACCTCAAGCAGAAGCACCAAATTGGTTCATGGCGGAGTCCGTTATTTAGAACAAGGAAATGTGCATTTGGTCAGAGAAGCTTTAAAAGAAAGAGGTTTGTTAGCTCAAAATGCTGCTCATTTAGTCAAAAATCAATCGTTTATAATTCCGAACTACAATTGGTTTAGCACTTTTATTTACACTATCGGATTAAAAATTTACGATTTATTATCGGGATGGTTGAGTTTAGGAAGTTCTAAATATCTTTCGAAAAAGAAAACTATTGAACTGCTTCCAAACGTAGAAGAAAACGGTTTGGTAAATGGCGTAATTTATCATGACGGTCAATTTGATGATTCTCGCTTGGCGATTAACCTTGCTCAAACAGCTGTCGAAAATGGAGCTTGTCTTTTGAATTATGTAAAAGTTGTCAATTTATTAAAAGACGAAAAAAATCAAATTATTGGTGTTCAGGTTCAAGATTTAGAAAGCGGCATTACATATAAAATAAAAGGTTCTGCCATAATTAATGCAACAGGCGTTTTTACCAATGCCATCATGAAATTGAATGACAATGTTTATAAAAAATACATTGTTCCGAGTCAGGGAATTCATTTGGTATTTGATAAATCTTTTCTTCCTGGCGAAAATGCTTTAATGATTCCGAAAACAAAAGATGGAAGAGTTTTGTTTGCCGTTCCGTGGCACAATCGCATTGTGGTTGGAACAACTGATACTTTAATTAAAAAACAAAGTTTAGAACCTATTGCTTTAGAAAGCGAAATTCAATTTGTTTTGGAAACTGCGCAACGTTTTCTAGCCAAGAAACCAACACGAGCCGATGTGTTATCAGTTTTTGCAGGATTACGTCCGTTGGCGGCGCCCAAGGAAGAAGGCAAAAGCACCAAAGAAGTTTCTAGAAGTCATAAAATTATAGTTTCAGAAACTGGTTTGATTACGATTACCGGAGGAAAATGGACAACGTATAGAAAAATTGCTGAAGATATTATTGACAAAGCCATCAAAACGGGAAAACTACCTCAGAAAGAATGCACTACAGAGCATCTTTCCATTCATGGGAATCAACCAACAAATGCTGCAGACAGAGAAAATCACCTTTATATATATGGTTCTGATATTTCTAAAATAATGGAACTTCAAGAAAGCGAACCTGAATTAAAAGAAAAACTGCATCCTGATCACGAATTTACAATGGCAGAAATTGTTTGGGCTATTCGTTATGAAATGGCCAGAACCGTTGATGATATTTTAGCAAGACGTGTTCGTTTGTTATTTTTAGATGCCAGAGCGGCAATTGAAGTTTCAGAGAAAACTGCCAGAATAATTGCGAAAGAATTAGGACATGATGAAACGTGGATAAGCACAGAAATTGCAAATTTCAGACAAATTGCGAAGGGTTTTCTTCTATCAGAATTCCAATAAATTATTATTTCAGCTGATTTTCAAGATTTTCTGCTTTAAAGTTATCCTACAAAAATTCATTTGATCAAAAGCTTAATTTGAAATCATTTCGCGAGTTTAAAAAATAATTAATTCTCAATATATCAATACGTTATATTAAAAAATTATTATAATTTTAGTACCGAAAAACTAACCTTTAAGTTCTTTCAAAAGCGCAATTAATCGTATTAACAAAAAATTAACACAACATTTGTATATACAACTATTAAAAGTTTTACATTTGTATATACAAATTATACACTTACGACTATGACAATTGAAGAGGTTATTAAGAGTACGGTTAAGATGGATAATGCGAAAAAAGTTATTCTGAATATCATGTACACGCAAAATGTGATTCAGGATCATTTCAACGAGTTGATCAAACCGTATGATTTATCTGGAGAACAGTATAATGTGTTACGTATATTAAGAGGACAAAAAGGAAAACCTGCTAATATGTGCGTGATACAGGAGCGAATGCTTGCGAAAACAAGCAACACAACACGTTTGGTAGACAAATTATTATTAAAGGATTTTGTGACGCGAAATGTCTGTCCTGATAATCGAAGAAAAATTGAAGTTTCGATTACACAAAAAGGACTGGATGTTTTGAAAGAATTAGATCCGAAAGTAGATGAGCACGAGCAAACATTTGCCAATAATTTAAAACCAGAAGAATTAGTTTTCTTGAATCAATTATTAGAAAAATATAGAACCAACAAATAAAATAATATAAAAACTATGAGCAATTTTTTAGACAATCAAAATTGGAGATACGCAACTAAACAGTTTGATGCTTCAAAAAAGATATCAGATGCTGATTTAAATACCTTAAAAGAAGCCGTTAGATTAAGTGCTTCTTCATACGGATTACAACCTTACAAAGTAGTTATCGTTGAAAATCCAGAATTAAGAGAAAAATTAAAAGGTGCAGCTTGGGGACAAACTCAAATTACAGATGCTTCTCACCTATTCATTTTCGCAAATGATTTAAACCTTGATGGAGGTTCTGTTGACAAATACATCAGCAATATCAGTGAAGTAAGAGGTGTTCCTGCTGAAGCTTTAGGCGGATTTAGCGACATGATGAAAAATGTAATTTCAAATTTATCTGAAGATGCAAAACACATCTGGACAGCAAAACAAACGTATTTAGCTTTAGGCAATTTATTGAATGCTGCTGCTGAATTAAAAATCGATGCTACTCCGATGGAAGGTTTCAATGCTGCTCAATTCAATGAAATTTTAGGTTTTGATAAATTAGGTTTAAATGCTTCTGTAATTGCAACTGTTGGTTACAGACATGATGACGACAAATCTCAACACCAGAAAAAAGTTAGAAAATCACACGAAGAATTATTTATCACTCTATAATTATTTATTAATCAAATTCAAATTTTAATTTTAAAACACATGAAAAATTTAAAAACTATTGCAATAGCATTATTCGTAGCAGCAGCTGGAATTTCAGTAAACGCTCAAACTAAAAAAATCGACGTAAAAGCATCTACTATAAAATGGGTAGGTAAAAAAGTAACTGGAGAGCACTCTGGGACTGTAAACTTCAAAGAAGGAGCTGTAGTTTTCAAAGGAAAAAAATTAGCTGGCGGTAGCTTTACAGTTGATATGACTTCATTAACTTCTACAGATTTAACTGGAGAATACCAAGGAAAATTAAACGGTCACTTAAAAGCTGATGATTTCTTCGGAACTGATAAATTCCCAACTTCAAAATTAGTTTTCAAAACTGTGAATGCAAAATCTGCTGACGTTTATTCTGTAACTGCAGACTTAACTATCAAAGGAATTACTAAACCAGTATCTTTTGATCTTACTGTAAAAGGAAACACTGCTACAACTGCTTTCAAAGTTGACAGAACTAAATACGATATTAAATACGGTTCAGGTAGCTTCTTCGACGGTTTAGGAGATAAAACTATCAACGACGAATTTGAATTAGCAGTAGCTTTAAAATTCTAATATTTCAGTCTTACTAATCAGAAATATAATAAACCCCAGCAGTATTATACTGTTGGGGTTTATTTTTTATAAAACTTTTCATAATCTTAACATTCTTAATACTAAAATAACGCTTTCGTAATAAGTATCAGGACTTTGATTAACATACGGCTTTTAATTTTGGGACAATTAAAAAAATCAAAAACTAGAAATTAAAATCATAGTTATGAAAACAAAATTACGTATTGCATCTATAATATTCATTATCAGCTTTTTCACACAAGCTCAACAACAACAAAAAGGAATCGTTGGCACAAACAATTGGATGACCAACTGGACGAGCTTTAAACCTGCAGGTAATGACTATGGAGAAGCAACCAATATAATTGCCGGAACTATTGATAAAGATACCAAATTAACAAAGCGCAATATTTATCATTTAGTTGGTGTTGTGTATGTTACCAATAACGCAACGCTAACGATCGAACCTGGAACTGTTATAAGAGGCGATGATAAAACTTGCGGAACTCTTGTAATTACTAATGGTTCAAAAATTATGGCCGAAGGATTAGAAACCGATCCCATTATTTTTACCTCAGAAAATGAAATAAACAACAGAAAACCAGGTGACTGGGGCGGAATCATCATTTTAGGGAAAGCTCCAATAAACTCTTTGGGAGGAATTCATACTTTGCCTTTTGATTTAGATCCAACTTTAAATCATTATGGAGGACAAGATCCTGAGGATAATTCAGGGATTTTAAAATATGTTAGAATCGAATATGCCGGAAGAAAATTAAGCGCTTCTAAAGAATTAAACGGTCTTTCTCTTGCTGGTGTTGGAAGAAAAACAGTGGTTAGCCATGTTCAAATTAGTTTTTCAAATGATGATTCTTTCGAATGTTATGGAGGAGATTTGAATCTGAGTAATTTAATTTCTTTCAGAACCACAGATGATGATTTTGATTTTACACAAGGTGCTCAGATTAACATCTCAAACAGTATTGCAATTCGTCATCCATTTTCATCAGATATCTCAGGATCAAGATGTTTTGAGGTAGATTCATACGAGAAAGTTGCGAATACAGACATGACTAAAAAAATGACTAAAATAAATGCAAGCAACATTACTTTAGTTAATTTAGAGGAAAACAATCAAGGTTTGGTTAGAGAATCTGCTTACATCAAAGAAAACACTTTTTTCAACTTAACCAATAGCGTAGTTTCTGGATTTGCACCATTTATTTTGTTAGAAGGAAATATCGGAAATGGCGAAGCTAATCTATCAAAAATTACTTTAAAAAATGTTATCGCTAACAATTGTACAGGCGAAATTGAAAGCGAATCTGGAAGCAATATTCCTGGTATAAAAAACTATTACGGCAATCCAGCTTACGGAATAGAATATACTAAAATGAAACTTAGCGAATTATTTACATTGCCAAACATCAAAGGAAATCCAGATTTTAGATTAAGTGTAAACAACTCTGTAGCAAGTGGAAATTAAGGGGTTATAGAAGTATGGAGAATTAAAATTTAACAAATTTCAAGATTTAGAAAAGTTTTTTTTGAAAATTTATGTGTTCTAATTCAAATTACATTTATATATTTGTCACATCAAAATAAGATATGAAAACAACAATGAACAATATTTGGTGGTGGAAGAATTTACGTCAGACGTCGTGAACGAAGCTTCCTATGGTATTGTAAAAAATATAAAAATTTAAAGGGCTTGTCATCACGACAAGCCCTTTTTTTTTGATCCAGTTGAAAACAAATAACGAACAACATAAAACTACATATTTTGAAACCTTTTATTCTTAATACACATTACAAACAAATTCTGGCAGACACCGTAACGCCAGTGAGCATTTATTTTAAAATTAGAGATAAATTCCCAAATAGTTTATTGCTAGAAAGCAGTGATTATCACGGAAATGACAACAGTTTCTCTTACATCTGCTGCAATCCGATTGCTACAATTAAAATTGAAAACGAAGTTATTTCTAAAACTTTCCCTGACGGAACTTCAGAGAAAACAGCAATTGACGCTTCGACAAATATTCCGCAGGTTATTCAGGAATTTTCGAGCCAGTTTAAATCAGAAAAAAACGATTTTAAATTCATTAATAACGGTTTATTTGGATACATTTCTTACGATGCTGTTCGTTATTTCGAGAAAGTTTCAATAGCAAAAAAAGACAATACAACTTCAATTCCAGATGTTTTTTATGCAGTTTATCAAAACATTATAGCAATTAACCATTTTAAAAACGAAGCTTATATTTTTTGTCATAGCCTTGACGGAAAAAATAACATTTCGGAAATAGAGCAATTACTGCAATCAAGAAATATCGCTTCTTATAAATTTTCTAAAGAAGGTGAAGGGTTTTCAAACCTAACTGATGAAGAATTCAAATCAAATGTAGCTTTAGCAAAAAAACACTGCTACCGCGGCGATGTTTTTCAATTAGTACTTTCTCGAAGATTTACTCAAGGTTTTAAAGGAGACGAATTTAATGTTTATAGAGCTTTAAGAAGCATCAACCCTTCTCCATACTTGTTCTTTTTTGATTATGGAGATTTCAAAATATTCGGTTCTTCGCCAGAAGCGCAAATTATCGTAAAAAACAGAAAAGCCGAAATTCATCCAATTGCAGGAACTTTCAAAAGAACCGGAAATGACGAACGCGACGCTCTTTTAGCAAAAGAACTTTCGGAAGATAAAAAAGAAAACAGCGAACACGTGATGCTAGTTGATTTGGCTAGAAATGATTTAAGCAGAAACGGACACGATGTAAACGTTGAAAAATACAGAGAAGTTCAGTTTTTCTCTCACGTAATTCACTTGGTTTCAAAAGTTACCGGACATTTACACGATAAAGCCACTACAATGCAAGTCGTTGCAGATACTTTCCCCGCAGGAACTTTGAGCGGCGCGCCAAAACACAGAGCGATGCAATTAATTGAAGACTGCGAAAAAACAAATCGTAACTTTTACGGAGGCGCAATCGGAGTTATGGATTTTGACGGAAACTTTAATCACGCGATTATGATTCGAACTTTCCTTTCTAAAAATCACCAATTGCACTGTCAAGCAGGTGCCGGAATCGTAGCAAGTTCTAACGAAGAAAGCGAAATGCAAGAGGTTTATAATAAGTTAAGAGCGTTAAATACAGCGCTGGAAATGGCGGAAAACATTTAAAAATTAAAAGATTGAAAGATTTAAAAATCATCAAAATCTTTCAATTATTAAATCATTTAATCTTTCAATAAATATGAAAAAAGCAGTATCAATTTTTATTTTAATTATCACGTTGACATCTTGTAATTCAGAGAAAAAGCACAATCCGATTGAAGGAACTTGGCGTCTTATATCAGCTGAAACGACAGAGAAGGATTCAACTTTTTCGACTTTCAATCCAAAAACAAAAATGATTAAAATTATAAACGATACCCACTTTGCTTTTTTTAATCATGATTTGAAAAATGGTAAAGATTCAACAACAGCACTGTTCTTTGGCGGAGGCGGAAAATATACTTTGAAAGACAGTATTTACACAGAAAACTTAGAGTTCTTCAACAACCGCGACTGGGAAAACAACAAATTTGAATTTGTAGTGAAAGTTCAAAACGACACTTTAATTCAAAAAGGAGTAGAAAAAATAGAAAAATTAGATATAGACCGAATTATTATTGAAAAATACGTTCGAGAAAAATAAAAATTTAGTTGCCAGTCTCAGTCTCAGTTTTCAGTCAAAACTTAGCATCTTAGAACCTTAGCAACTTAGCAACTTAAAAAAAATGAAAAAGATTTTAGTTATAGACAATTACGATAGTTTCACTTACAATTTAGTGCATTATTTAGAAGATTTAAACTGCGAAGTTACCGTTTACAGAAACGACGAATTTGATATTGATGAAATTGCATCTTTTGAAAAAATATTGCTTTCTCCAGGACCTGGAATTCCAGATGAAGCAGGTTTATTAAAAGCAGTAATCGAAAAATACAGTCCAACGAAAAGCATTCTTGGAGTTTGTTTAGGACAGCAAGCAATCGGAGAAGTTTTTGGCGGAACGCTTTCAAACCTTGATAAAGTATATCACGGAGTGGCAACAAACGTAAAAACAGTAGTTTCAGACGAAATTTTGTTTGAAGGTTTAGGAAACGAATTTGAAGTGGGAAGATACCATTCTTGGGTCGTTGATGCCAATTTACCAGAAGATTTAGAAGCGACTTCTGTTGACGAAAACGGACAAATTATGTCTTTAAGGCACAAAAATTACGACGTTAGAGGCGTTCAATTTCACCCAGAAAGTGTGTTAACACCAAACGGAAAAAGGATTTTAGAGAATTGGATTAATAGTTAGTGATCAGTGTTTAAACTTTTAGTGTTCAGTTTTAGTCGCAGTCGCGGTTTTCAGTCGCAGCAAAACTTGAAACTTGAAACAAAAAAACTTAGCATCTCAGAACCTTAGCAACTTAGAATCTTAAAAAAAATGAAAACTATATTAAACAAATTAATCAACCACGAAGTGCTTACTAAAGAAGAAGCAAAAAACGTATTGATTAATATTTCAAGCGGTCAGTATAATCCAAGTCAGATTTCGGCGTTTTTGACTGTTTTTATGATGCGAAGCATTACTATTGATGAACTTTCGGGCTTTCGCGAAGCATTGTTAGAATTATGCATTCGCGTTGATTTATCTGCTTACAACACGATCGATTTGTGCGGAACGGGCGGTGACGGAAAAGATACTTTCAATATTTCAACTTTAGCTTCTTTTGTATCGGCTGGAGCTGGAATAAAAGTAGCAAAACACGGAAATTATGGCGTTTCATCTATTTCTGGATCAAGCAACGTAATGGAAAAAATGGGAATTAAATTCAGCAACGATCCTTCATTTTTAGAAAAATGTATCGATCAGGCTGGAATCTGCGTTTTGCACGCTCCCCTATTTCACCCAGCAATGAAAAATGTGGGTCCTATTAGAAAAGAATTGGCGGTAAAAACCTTTTTTAATATGTTAGGTCCAATGGTAAATCCGGCATTTCCACAAAATCAATTGGTGGGGGTTTTCAATTTAGAATTGGCGAGAATGTATGCATATTTATATCAAAACACCAATACCAATTTCACGATCCTGCATTCGCTTGACGGGTATGATGAAATTTCGCTGACGGGTCCAACCAAAACAATTTCGAATCATATGGAAGGCATGTTAAATCCAGAAGATTTTGGCGTTCGTCTTTTATCTCAAACCGAAATCGAAGGCGGAAAAACTATAGAAGAATCAGCAAAAATTTTCACGAATATCATTTCTGGAAAAGGAAATGAAGCTCAAAATAATGTAGTTTGTGCGAATGCTGCAATGGCAATTTCAACCGTTACAAAATGCTCTCCAAAAGAAGGATTTGAATTGGCTAAAGAAAGTTTATTATCTGGAAAAGGACATCAGGTATTGAAAAAATTGAAAGAATTAAGTAAATAATTTTTAGTTTCAAGTTTCAGGTTTCAAGTTTCAAGTTTTGGAACGTGAAACTAAAAAGACTTGAAACTTGAAACAAATAAATACAATGAACATTTTAGATAAAATAATAATAGACAAAAAAAGAGAAGTTATTCTAAAAAAATCGATTATTCCGGTTTCACAATTAGAAGCTTCGGTATTTTTTGGAAAACAGACGATTTCACTTAGTCAGAAATTAAAAGAAAGCAATTCTGGAATTATTGCAGAACACAAACGCCGTTCTCCTTCAAAATCAATCATCAACAATAATTTTACGGTTGAAGAAGTGGTGAAAGGTTACGAAAATGCAGGTGCATGCGGAATCTCGGTTTTAACCGACGGAAAATATTTTGGCGGATCTTTAGACGATTTACTTTTAGCAAGAGCTTCCGTAAATATTCCGCTTCTGCGAAAAGAATTTATTGTAGACGAATATCAAATTTTAGAAGCAAAAGCACATGGAGCCGATTTGATTTTGTTAATCGCAGCAGTTTTAACCCGCGAAGAAATAAAATCTCTATCTGAATTTGCTAAGAAATTAGGTTTAGAAGTTTTGCTTGAAGTTCACAATCAAGAAGAATTAGAAAAATCAATTATGCCGACTTTAGATATGATTGGTGTGAATAACAGAAATTTAAAAACATTCGAAGTAAGTCTAGATTTCAGTAAAGAATTGGCATATCAAATTCCGAATGATTTTGTAAAAGTATCAGAAAGCGGAATTTCATCAATTGAAGCAATTCAAGAACTCAAACCTTACGGATACAAAGGTTTCTTAATTGGAGAAAACTTCATGAAAACCGATAACGCTGGTCAAGCAGCTGTTGACTTTATAAGTCAGCTGTAAGCAGTAAGCTATAGGCTTTAAGCTTTTAATAAAAGCCTTAAAAAAATCAACATCGCGCTAAAAGCTTAGAGCCTATCGCCTAAAGCTTAAAGCTAAAAAAGCATCAAAAAAATCAGCACAAGCAAAAGGCTTAAAGCTTATTGCCTACTGCTTAAAGCATCAAAAAAAATGAAACTCAAAATATGCGGCATGAAATATCCAGAAAATATCCTCGAAGTAGGCGTGCTCCTACCCGATTATATGGGATTTATTTTCTGGGAAAAGTCCGCTAGATATTGCAACGGGAATGTTCCCGAATTGATAAAAACCATCAAAAAAGTGGGCGTTTTTGTCAATCAAACTCAGGAAGAAATTCTGGAAAAAGTCGAAAAATACAACTTACAAGCCGTTCAATTGCACGGCGAAGAATCAGTTGAATTTTGTTCAGCATTAAAAGAAAAACTTCCAAAAAAAATCGAAATCATCAAAGTCTTTTCAGCAGATGAAAATTTTGATTTTGAAGCCATAAAACCTTTTGAAGAGGTCGCAGATTATTTTCTGTTTGACACAAAAGGAAAACTTCCAGGAGGAAACGGAACTACTTTCGACTGGACAATATTAAAAAAATACAATTCGAAAAAGCCTTTCTTTTTAAGCGGCGGCATCGGAATGAACGAATTAAAAGCCATTGAGGAAATTTCAAAAACTAAATTACCTATTTATGCTGTTGATGTAAATAGTAAATTTGAAATAGAACCAGGGCTAAAAAATAAAAATCTATTAAGCAATTTCAAACGAAAATTTGATGTTGCCAACTTTTAAAATTTAAAAAAATGAATTTTAACGTCACAGAAAAAGGATATTACGGAGAATTTGGAGGAGCTTACATCCCTGAAATGCTATATCCAAACGTAGAAGAATTACGTCAGCAATATTTAAGCATAATGGACGAACCTGATTTTAAAGCAGAGTTTAACCAATTGCTGAAAGATTACGTTGGGCGCCCTAGTCCGTTGTATTTTGCAAAGCGTCTATCTGAAAAATACAATACCAAAGTTTACCTAAAAAGAGAAGACTTAAACCACACAGGAGCGCACAAAGTCAACAACACCATCGGGCAAATCTTGCTTGCCAAACGTCTAGGCAAAAAAAGAATTATTGCAGAAACTGGAGCTGGTCAGCATGGTGTTGCAACCGCAACAGTTTGTGCTTTAATGGGAATTGACTGCATCGTTTATATGGGTGAAATCGACATTGCGCGTCAAGCGCCAAACGTGGCTCGTATGAAAATGTTAGGCGCAGAAGTTCGTCCGGCACTTTCGGGTTCGAGAACTTTAAAAGATGCAACTAACGAAGCAATTCGCGATTGGATTAACAATCCAGTTGACACACATTATATTATTGGTTCTGCAATCGGGCCGCATCCTTATCCAGATATGGTAACGCGTTTTCAGAGTATTATTTCAGAGGAAATAAAATGGCAGTTAAAAGAAAAAGAAGGCCGCGAAAATCCAGATTACGTTGTCGCTTGCATTGGCGGAGGAAGTAATGCTGCCGGAACATATTATCACTTTTTGCACGAACCAGAAGTTGGAATTATTGCGGTTGAAGCAGCAGGAAAAGGTGTCGACAGCGGACACAGTGCAGCAACTAGCAAATTAGGAAAAGTAGGCGTTATACACGGTTGCAAAACGCTTTTAATGCAAACTACAGACGGACAAATTACAGAACCTTATTCGATTTCAGCAGGATTAGATTACCCAGGAGTCGGTCCTTTGCATGCGCATTTAGCACAAAGCGGACGAGGAGAATTTTTCTCTGTTACTGATGACGATGCCATGAATGCCGGTTTACAATTAACAAAATTAGAAGGAATTATTCCAGCAATTGAAAGTGCACACGCTTTTGCCGTTTTAGATCAGAAAAAATTCAAACCTACAGACGTTGTGGTAATTAGTCTTTCTGGTCGTGGCGATAAAGATTTAGATAATTATATAGATTACTTTAAATTGTAATAAAAGTTGTAATTTGGGCGTTCCCTACGGTCGGGCTGTCCGCTATATCTTTTTATTTTTAAAGAAAAAATAAAAAGGATGCCGCTCCCATCCCTAACGCTAATAAATAACGAGAAAAATCATAATTATGGAACTATTATTCTCATACGGAACAATAAGATCGAAACAAATTCAAATGCAGATTTTTAATAAAGTTTTAGTTGGATCTCCAGATCAAATCTTGGGATTCAAACTTAAAAGTTTACAAATAGAAGAAGAATTTGGAATGGCAGATTATGTTGTGGCTGTACCAAGTGAAAGTTTGGAGGACATTATACATGGTGTTGTATTTGAAATTTCTAATTCAGAATTGCTAAAAGTGGATCAATTTGAATCTAATTCATACAAAAGAGTTCAGGTCAAACTTCAATCAGGAAGAGTGGCTTGGGTTTACACCGAAAATAAATAATAAAAAATGATTTTAGCGGAGAATCTAGGGAATCGCCTTCTGCTGAACAAAGCGCATTTTGGAATAACAAAGGCGAATTAATAGCTCAAATGAATGATTCTGATTCGGGATTATTACTTATGGAACAAGGAGACGATTGGACGAGTAAAGTTATCACGATCTAGATTCCTGCAAGGTTTCCAAAACCTGGTAGGTATAATTGAAATACGTAAAATAAGAAACCTACAAGGTTTGAAAACCTTGCAGGAGTAAGACAAACTACAACATACATAAAAATACCTAACAGGTTTTTAAAACCTGTTAGGATAAACAATATTAAAATGAACAGAATAACTCAGAAATTACAAGAAGATAAAAAGATCCTTTCTATTTATTTTTCCGCAGGATATCCGAACTTAAACGATACGGTGCAAATCATTCAGGATTTAGAAAAAAATGGAGTTGATTTAATTGAAATCGGTCTTCCTTTTAGTGATCCTTTGGCAGACGGACCGACCATTCAGGCGAGTTCTACGCAGGCGCTTCATAACGGAATGACGACACAAATTCTTTTCGATCAGCTGAAGAACATTCGCGAAAGCGTAAAAATTCCGTTGATCATCATGGGATATTTTAATCCGATGTTACAATACGGAGTTGAGGCTTTTTGCCAGAAATGTGCAGAAATTGGAATTGACGGTTTGATTATTCCAGACCTTCCAGTTGATGTTTATGCTGATGAATACAAAGTGATTTTCGAAAAATACGGTTTAATCAATGTGTTTTTGATAACGCCACAAACTTCAGATGAAAGAATTCGTTTTATTGACAGCGTTTCAAACGGATTTATTTATATGGTAAGTTCTGCAAGCGTTACAGGATCTCAGTCTGGTTTTGGAAATGTTCAGGAAGAATATTTCGAGAGAATTTCAAATTTAAATTTAAAAAACCCTCAAATTGTTGGTTTCGGAATTTCAAATAATGAGACTTTCAATCAGGCAACTAAATATGCTAAAGGTGCTATTATCGGAAGTGCTTTCATTAAACATTTAGCAGAAAACGGAAGCGGGAAAATTGCTGAGTTTGTTGGAGAGATTCGATAAATTAAATCCAAATGAAATATTTCATAGACGGTGTTCAAAAGCAGTTTTTAAATACCTTTTTTAATTTTAAGAATCTGTAAACATAACCTCTTTAAATATTTTATACCTTTGAATAAAATCAATTATTATGGATTTAGAAGCTCGTAAAATATCATTTGTACAAGAATTTCTTAGATTGCAAAATGAAGAAATAGTAGATCAGCTCGAAAAATTGCTTCATGAGCAAAAAGTACAATTATTGGATTTGGAAATGAAACCGATGAGTTTAGATCAATTTAATAATGAAATTGATCAATCTATAAATGATGTTGCTCAAGGCCGAATTACTTCAGCTAAAGATTTAAAATCAAGAATTCAAAAATGGGATTAACTGTTTATTGGACTCAATTTGCCGAGGATAAACTAACAGATATTTTTGAATATTATAAATATAAAGCAGGAATAAAAGTCGCAAAAGCATTAATTGATGGTCTAGTAGATTCTTCACTTTCACTTGAGTATAATGCTTATGGTGGTCAAAAAGAAGAACTTTTATCAGAAAGAATTCAGGATTTTAGATATTTAGTTTTTAAAAATTATAAAATTATTTACTGGATTGATGAATACAGAAATGTTGTGTATGTTACCAATGTATTTGACACGAGACAAAATCCGATCAAAATAAAATTAGACAAATAAACTCCTTAAGAGCTGAAATACCAAGTGTTTCAGCTTTTTTTTGTTCTAAAATATCGAAACTGCCCTGTGTTAATATTATGTTAAAATAAAATTAAACAAGTGTTTAAATTAAACAAGTGTTTAATTTTGTATCCGATTAGAAACACTATCATGTCAAACATCGAATTAAATGATAAAAAAATTCAGATTCTTAACGTTGCTGAAAAGCTATTTTCTGAGAAAGGATTTGAGGGTACATCGATACGGGACATTTCCAAAGAGGCAAAAATCAATATTGCCATGGTCTCGTATTATTTTGGTTCTAAAGAAAGGCTACTTGAAGCTTTAATTCTCTACAAAACTGTTGATTTAAAATTACAACTCGAAAATTTATTACAAGAAAATCTTGAGCCACTTCAAAAAGTAAATAAATTAATCGAAATTTACATTAACAGAATTTGCCTTAACAAAGGGATTTACAGGGTTTTACACTTTGAACTTAACAACAAAAAAAGAGAAAAAAGCCTGAATGCTTTCACAGAACTAAAAAAAGGAAATTTAAAATCTGTCGAAAGTATCATCAGACAAGGTCAAGACAAAGGTGTTTTTAGGAAAGACATTAATATCCAACTTATTACACCAACTGTTATTGGAACCTTTTTTCACTTTCATATGAATCGCTCTTTCTTCGAAGAATTATTGGATTTAAAAACAGAAGAAATGTTTAACAATTACATTAAAAACGATCTTACAAAGCACATTCAACAAACTATAAAAGCGCTACTTGTTTATGAAAATTAGTCAATTAATGCTCTTTGGAGTTTTCTTTATCGGAATATCTTCAATAGAAGCACAAGAAAAAACAAGTTTAACCTTGGGCGAGGCCGTACAAATGGCTTGGGAAAAGAGTAACGAAGTTACACTTGCCAATACCAAGGTAAACACAAAAATGTACGAATTAAAAACCGTAAAGAATAATCAGTACCCAGATCTTAAAATTTCTGGCCAGTACCAGCGTCTAACAAAAGCGTCTATTGATTTGCCAAATCAAGATGCAAGTGCTTCTTTGGCATCTCCAGACAGAGCAATGCTTGGAATGGCGAATTTAAGTCTTCCTATTTTTGCAGGATTTAAAATTCAAAGCAGTATTGATGCGTATGAAGGCTTGTACGAAGCAGAAACCGCTAATGCTGCAAAAACCAAAGAAGATGTTGCTTTGAAGGCAATCACTTATTACACAGCACTGTACAAAGCTCAAAAAACATTAGATGTTTTAAATGAGAATCAGAAAAGTGCCAAGCAACGCGTTACTGACTTTACAGAATTAGAGAAAAACGGCATTATTCCGAGAAATGATTTATTGAAAGCACAATTATTAGTTTCGAAAACACAATTATCAATCGATGAAGCTAATAATAATATCAATAACATCAATTACTATCTTACTACATTGCTTAAATTAGATCCGAATGTTAAAATTCAGGTAAATGAAGATGATTTCTTTAATTTAAAAACAAGCAACTCTATTACATCTGATGCTGTTGCCCTTGAAAACAGAAAAGATTTAGAAGCAATAAGATTGCAAGGCAAAGCCTCAGAAGCGAATGTTAAAATTGCAAAAGCGGGATATTATCCAGCGATTTCATTACTTGGTGGTTATACAGCGTTAGACCTTAAAGATATCGTAACGGTTAAGTATGCTATGAATTTCGGAATTGGATTATCTTATGATCTTTCTGGAATTTTAAAGAACAATGTGCATGTTAAAGAAGCTGAGAGCAGAGCTCTTGAAGTAAAAAATACTGAAGCTATTATGACTGACCGTATTAAGGTTGAAGTTCAGAAATCTATTGAAGATTACGACTTAGCGATTAATCAAAGTGTTGTTTATGACGAAGCACTTCAGCAGGCTGCAGAAAATTACAGATTAGTAAAAGATAAATTTGACAATGGTTTATCTGATACTAATGATTTAGTAGAAGCTGATGTAGAACAGTTAAACGCCAAAATTCAAACTGCTTTATCTAAAGCAACAATTATTCAAAAATATTACGAATTACTTTCAGTATCAGGACAATTATCACAATCATTCAATCTTTCTAAAATATAATCGATAGCTCTCATGGAAAAGAAAAAGACAAATAAAAAATTCATCATCATACTAACCGTAATGGTTTTATTGGGAGGAACTTACGGAATATCAAAATATTTACACGGTCAAGCTCACGAAGAAACTGATGATGCTCAAATCGAGAAAAAAATGAATCCGATCATCCCAAGAGTTTCTGGGTATATCAGCAAAGTTTATGTGAAAGATAATGATTATGTAAAAAAGGGAGATACTTTATTTACTATCGATAAAAGAGACTACCAATTAAAGATTGACGAAGCAAATGCTGCATTATTAGGAGCTGAAGGTCAATACGAAGCTGCAAAAGCAGATATTGGAAGTGCTTATGCAAGCATCTCAGTTTCAGATGCTCAAATGAGATCTGCAGGAGGTTCTATCGAAAGTGCTAAAATCAGATTGAGACAGCTTACAAACGATTATAACCGTTACAACAATTTGTACAAAACTCATACAATTACAAAACAGCAATATGAGCAGGCTTTGACAGCAAAAGAAGAAGCGGAAAACCAAGTACGTGTTTTAGAACAGCAGCAAAGAGCTAGTTCTTACCAAAAATCGGTTATTCAGTCAAAATCCAAAGTTTCTGATAAACAAACAGAAGTTGCTGCAGCCAACATCAAAAAAGCAAAAACTATGCTTGATGTTGCTCACTTAAATCTTTCTTATACTGTAGTTACTGCTGCAATTGATGGTCAGGTTTCTAAAGTTGATATTCAGCCAGGACAATTGGTTCAGCCAGGACAATCTTTATTCTATATCATTAATAATAGTGAAGCTTGGGTTGTAGCAAACTTTAAAGAAACACAATTAAACAAAATGGTTGTGGGACAAAAAGTAAGCTTAAAAGTTGATGCTTATCCAAACTACGAATTCAAAGGGACTGTAACATCATTTTCTCCTGCAACAGGATCTCGTTTTTCATTATTACCTCCTGATAACGCAACAGGAAACTTCGTAAAAACAATTCAGAGATTACCAGTAAAAATTAGTATCGATCAATCAAACGATCCTGAAAAAGTAAAATTATTACGCCCAGGAATGAACGTTGATGTAGATGTACATGTAAAATAAATAAATGGCAACAGCAGTACAAGATGACGATTTAGTAGAATACGGTTACCGACGTGTCATTATCACGATTACGGCAGTACTTTGTGCATTGCTGGAAATTGTTGACACGACGATTGTAAACGTTGCACTAACAGACATGCGAGGAAGTCTTGGTGCTACCTTGACCGACGTTGCATGGGTAATTACAGCATACGCGATTGCGAATGTTATTGTAATTCCGATGACGAGCTGGCTATCACAGCAATTTGGAAGACGAAATTATTTTGTGGCTTCGATCATAATATTTACAGTCTGTTCCTTCTTGTGTGGTAATGCCTCAAATATATGGGAACTTGTAGCCTTCCGATTCGTTCAAGGTATGGGTGGTGGAGCGCTTCTAGTAACAGCCCAAACGATTATTACAGAAAGTTACCCGGTTGCAAAACGTGGAATGGCGCAAGCGATTTACGGAATGGGTGTAATTGTTGGACCAACTCTTGGACCGCCTTTAGGAGGTTATTTGGTTGATAATTATTCTTGGCCTTATATTTTCTACATCAATATTCCGTTAGGAATTATTGCAACGATTTTGGCTTTAACTTTCGTTAGAAGTCCGAAATATGGGGAGAAATTAAAAGCAAATCAGGTTGACTGGTGGGGAATTATATTATTAAGTGCCTTTATTGGTTCTTTACAATTCGTATTGGAACACGGACAGCAAGACGATTGGTTTAACGATTCTTTAATCGTGACCTTAAGCGTTGTAACAGTTCTAGGATTGGTTTTATTTATCTGGAGAGAGCTTACTTATAAATATCCAATCGTGAACTTAAGTGTTTTAAAAGACGGAAACTTAAGAATCGGAACCATAATGTGTTTTATTCTTGGTTTTGGTCTCTACGGTTCAACATTGATTATCCCGATTTATACGCAGTCTATTTTAGGATGGACCGCAACTGATGCAGGTTTGTTATTAATTCCGGGATCTATTACAACGGCGATCATGATGCCTTTTGTTGGAAATATGATTCAAAAAGGTGTGCCTCAAGGCTATATGGTTGGAGTAGGATTTTTAGTTTTCTTCTTCTTTACTTTTATGATGTACAGCCGAATGACGCCAGACACTGGGGTTGAACACATGTACTGGCCTTTAATTTTAAGAGGAATTGGTTTAGGATTGCTTTTCGTACCTATTACAACACTTTCTCTTTCTACTTTGAAAGGAAAACAAATTGGTGAAGGTGCAGCTTTTACAGGAATGATGCGTCAGTTAGGCGGATCTTTTGGTATTGCGATCATTACTACTTTCATTACTCGTTTTAGCCAGTCGCATAGAGTGGATTTAATTAACAACCTAGATCCTGCCAAATTTGAAGTACAGCAGCGAATTGCAGGAATGCAGCACGCCTTTATGGCAAAAGGATATAGCGCAGATGTTGCCTTAAAAAAAGCATATCAAGCAATAGACCTTTCTGTGATGAAGCAAAGTACCGTAATGGCTTACATGGATATTTTCATGTATCTTGGAATCATGTTTTTATGTTGCATACCGATTATTCTCTTTATTAAAAAAGGGAAAAACAAAATTAGTGCAGCCGACGCAATGCATTAATGATAATAATAATTTTATAATACGCATAAACGCCGAATTCTTAATTGAATTCGGCGTTGTTTTTTAGGTTGAAAAAAGTTTCAGGTTTCAAGTTTCAAGTTTCAAGTTTCAAAACTTTGCGAACCTTGCGTAATTCTTAGCGAACCTTGCGGTTAAAAACACAAAGCTAGAAAACTTAGTAGCTTAGCAACTTAGAACCTTAGTATCTTAAAAAAATCTATCTTGTAAAAACCAAATGATTTCCTTTAGAGAGATTCGCATCAAACCTGTAGCCATCGTAATTGAAACCTTTTAAATCATCTATAGTTTCAGCATTCGTATCAATAATATAACGAACCATCATGCCTCTTGCCTTTTTCGCAAAGAAACTGATCATTTTTAGTTTTCCGTCTTTGTAATCTTTAAAATCTGGCGTAATCACAGGAACTTTCAAAGCCTTAACATCAACGGCAGAAAAATATTCGTTACTCGCTAAATTCACAAATAACTCATCTTTTTTCAATTCTTTATTTAAAGCTTTAGTAACTGTTGGCTTCCAGAATTCGTGCAGATTTTTAGATTCACCAACTGGCATCTTAGTTCCCATTTCCAAACGGTATGCTTGCATCAAATCCAGAGGTTTTAAAAGTCCGTAAAGACCAGATAAAATTCTTAATTTATCTTGCAACGCCTCTAATTTTTCTAACGGAATTGTATAAGCATCTAAACCAGTATAAACATCACCATCAAAAGTGTAAACTGCAGGGCGTGCATTATCTGGAGTGAAAGGCGTTTTCCAATCCTGATTTCTTTGCCAATTTAGATCGGCTAGTTTGTCTGAAATCGACATTAATTGGGACAATTCAGCTGGTTTTTTTTGTTTTACTACTTTATGAACCACTCGTGCCTCTTTTAAAAAAGATGGTTCTGTATATTGAGATGTTGGTAATTCTTTTTCGAAATTCAGTGATTTCGCTGGAGATATAACAATTTTCATTTGTACATTTTTCTATGATTCAAAAATACAAATTGAATTTCTAAAAATAGATTATGGCAATTGATTTGTTTTATTGTATCATATTTTTTTTCGCCACGAATTCCACTAATTACACTAATTTTTCTAGCCACAGATTTAAAAGATTAAAATGATTATTCTTTAGATAAACCGAAAATTTGTGTTCATTCGTAATTCGTGGCAACCTTTTAAACACGAATTACACTAATTTTCACAAATTAAAATCCTTTTTAATCATTTAATCTGTGGCAGGAAAAAAAGGAAATTCGAGCAATTAGTGTAATTCCTGGCAAACTTTAAAAACACTAATTTTCACAAATTAAAATCCTTTTTAATCTTTTAAATCCGTGGCAGAAAAAAAAGAAATTCGCGCAATTAGTGTAATTCGTGGCAACTTTTCAAAATAAGAATTACACAAATTTTCACAAATTAAAATCCTTTTTAATCTTTTAAATCTCTGGCAGAAAAAAAGAAATTCGCGCAATTAGTGTAATTCGTGGCTACTTTCAAAACAAGAATTACACAAATTTTCACAAATTAAAATCCTTTTTAATCTTTTAAATCTGTGGCAGAAAAAAAGAAATTCGCGCAATTAGTGTAATTCGTGGCAACTTTTCAAAATAAGAATTACACAAATTTTCACAAATTAAAATCCTTTTTAATCTTTTAAATCTCTGGCGAAAAAAGAGAAATTCGAGCAATTAGTGTAATTCGTGGCAAACCTTGTTTCATTTTGGTAAAAATCAATATCAAAAACTATTAAATTCTTCAAAAAAGTAAGCCCTAGATTATAATAGGCATTTTCTATGTTGTAAATTTGCGTGCATTGTATTTCGACTGAAATTCAAATTGCATTTTACTCAAAAATTAGTGAATTCGTGGCTATACAAACAAACTATAAAACTGCTTTACAAAACAAAATCTTCGATATTATTTCGAAAGCGTCTCAGGAATTAAACGTTGACTCATACGTTATCGGCGGATTTGTTCGTGATTTGCTTTTAAATCGAGGTTCTAAAAAAGACATCGACGTTGTAGCAGTTGGAAGCGGAATTGAATTAGCGCTTAAAGTTTCTGATTTGCTTCCGAACAAACCAAAAGTTCAGGTTTTTAAAAGTTATGGAACAGCAATGCTTCGTTTTGAAGATACTGATATTGAATTTGTAGGCGCGCGAAAAGAATCTTATAGCCGTGATAGCCGAAATCCGATTGTAGAAAACGGAACTTTACAAGACGATCAAAACCGTCGTGATTTTACGATCAATGCTTTTGCTTTATCTTTAAATCAAAATAATTTCGGAGATCTTTTGGATCCGTTTAATGGTTTAACCGATTTAGAAAATAAAACAATCAAAACGCCTTTGGATCCAGACATTACGTATTCTGATGATCCATTGCGCATGCTTCGTGCGATTCGTTTTGCTACACAATTGAATTTTGAAATCGAAGAAAATTCACTAAACGCCATCACAAAAAACGCAGAAAGAATCAAAATTATTTCTGGCGAAAGAATCGTTGACGAATTAAATAAAATTCTTCTGACAGATAAACCTTCAACAGGATTTTTACTTTTATACAAAACAGGACTTTTAGACATTATTTTACCTGAATTAACCGCTTTGAATCAGGTGGAAGAAATTGAGGGTCATACGCATAAAAACAATTTTTATCATACATTAGAAGTTGTCGATAATATTTGCCCAAATACAGATGATGTTTGGTTACGTTGGTCGGCTTTATTACATGATATTGGAAAAGCGCCAACAAAACGTTTCACCAAAAAACAAGGTTGGACTTTTCACGGACATGAATTCCTTGGCGGAAAAATGGCGAAGAAAATCTTCGAGCGTCTACATATGCCTTTAAACCATAAAATGAAATTCGTTCAGAAAATGGTTATTATGAGTTCACGTCCGATTGTTTTGGCACAGGATATTGTAACCGACAGTGCCGTTCGCCGTTTGGTTTTTGATGCGGGTGAAGATGTAGAAAATCTAATGACTTTATGCGAAGCGGATATCACAACCAAAAATCCTGCGAAATTTAAAAAATATCATAAGAACTTTGAGCTTGTCCGCAAGAAAATTGTTGAAGTCGAAGAGCGCGATCATGTTCGTAATTTCCAACCTCCCATTACCGGAGAAGAAATTATGGAAATCTTTGATTTGAAACCCTCGCGCGAAATCGGAATTTTAAAAGAAGCAGTAAAAGAAGCTATTTTAGAAGGAGACATTCCAAATGAATATCAAGCAGCTTATGATTTTGTGATTAAAAGAGCCGCGAAGTTAAACCTAACTCTTAAAAAATGATGGATGATTTAGGTGTAATTTTATTAATGATGGGTCTAGCAATAATAGTTTTATCAAGCACTCTTTTTTTTAAAAGGCTAAAAAAACATGAGAGACATTTTAAATATATATTTCTGTTTTTATTATTCTGCATTTTTTCAATCATTGCCAACGCTATTCTTTGTTATGAGTTTGAAAGAAAGATATTAATTGATTTTTTCGAGATTAAAACTACTCATAGCTACAGTGGTCGAATTATAAAATCTATTATTGCATTTACTTTAAATATTATAACAAACTATTATTTTGCTAAATTCTATTTAAAAAGAATTTCCAAAATAAAAAACGAAATCGAATTAATCGGAATAAAATGAAAAAAGAAAATAAATCAGTAATCATTTGGTTACTATCGGGTTGTGTTTTATTATTTTTAATGGTTGTCGTAGGCGGCATCACGCGTTTAACCAATTCAGGTTTATCCATGACCGACTGGCATTTGGTAACCGACACCTTCCCGCCTCTAACAGAGGCCAAATGGCAAGCCGCTTTTGACGAGTACAAGAAGTTTCCTGAGTATCAAAAAATCAATATTCATAACGATTTTCAGTTAGCAGATTATAAATTCATTTATTTCTGGGAATGGTTTCACCGTTTTATTGGCCGCATCATTGGATTGGTTTTCTTTCTACCGTTTGTATATTTTTTAGCTAAAAAGAAATTAGATACAGACACAATCAAAAAATGTATTGTTCTTTTGGCAATGGGCGCTTTCCAAGGATTCTTAGGATGGTTTATGGTAAGAAGCGGATTAATTGATAACCCCGATGTGAGCCACTTTAGACTTTCATTGCACTTAACTTTTGCCTTTATTACTTTTGCCTATACGCTATGGGTTGCATTAGATTTAATTTATCCAGAAAGAAACATCAATAAAATTTTACCGCTTCGAAATATTGCGCGTTACGCTTTGGTAGCATTATTAATCCAGATTATTTACGGCGGATTCGTGGCTGGTTTAAATGCGGGATTAATTCACAATCACTGGCCATTAATGAGCGACGGAGAATTTATTCACGAATCGGTTTTTATTGAGCAATCTTCTTTGGTAAAGAATTTAATTGAAGGAAAAAGTGGTGTTCAATTTGTACACAGAACTTTTGCGTATGTTGTTGTGGCCATTATTCTTTTCCTTTTCTTCAAAAGCAAAAAATATACACTTACCCATACTCAAGCAAACGGAATCAAAACTTTAGTTGTTTTTGTTTTCATTCAGTTTTTACTTGGCGTTTTCACTTTATTATACAGTGTGCCATTGGCTTTAGGATTAATTCACCAGATTATGGCATTTTTCCTTTTGAGCGCTATGACGTATACTTTGCATAGATTGAGCAAATAATCTAAAAAAAGATATAAAAAGAAATAGCCGAAAATTTTTCGGCTATTTTTTATTGGTATGTTATATATAACCCGCGACCGGATTGAAATCCGGCCCTACAATATTGGTCGAGCCGATGGCTCTATATTCTGAACGAAATCTTTTTTTGGTCGGATTGAAATCCGACTCTGCAATATTGATCGAGCCGATGGCTCTTTTTTATCTGCCAATTTTTTTTTCAAACAAAAGAAAATTCCGTAGGAATGAAAAATATTATAGCAACGTCCCGAAGTTTCGGGATTAATCCGTTTAAATTAAAAATTACACATTAAAAAAAGTTCCGTAGGAACGACACATCTTTCTTCTTTCGTCTAACATCTTTCTTCTTTCTTCTAACATCTAACAAAAAAACACCTACCCCAACCAACTTTTAAAATCTTGCACCTTTTCTCGGCTTACCACTACCTCATCGTCTTTATAACTTGGTAAAATCACTTTTAAACGAGAATTGGTATAAACCTGAATTTCCTTAATCGCTTTTAATGGAACAATAAATTTTCTGCTTACGCGAAAGAAATCCTTCTTGTCGAGTTCGTGGTCTAAAATCTCTAAAGTCGAATCGATCAAATAATCGCGGTTATCGAAGGTATGAATGTAGGTTCCTTTATTTTCACTAAAAAAACACTCAATTTCTTCTGTTGTGATTACTTTTAAATGCTGTCCGATTTTAACGGTAAATCTCTTTTTATAAGTTTTCTCAAACGGATTTGAAAGCATTTGGCGAATCTGCTCAAAATCCAATTGTAAATTAGAACTTTCCGTTGTAGTTTTAGGAAGACGTGCTCTGAATTTTGCAACAGCAGTTTCTAGATCATCTTCGTCAATTGGTTTTAAAAGATAATCGATACTGTTGAGTTTGAACGCTTTTAAAGCATATTCATCATAAGCTGTTGTAAAAATGATGGCGCTTTTTATATCTATTTTTTCAAAAATTTCGAAAGACAAACCATCTGATAATTGAATATCCAAAAAAATTAGATCAGGATGTGAATTGTTCTCGAACCATTGAACAGCTTCTTCAACCGAATGAAGCATCGTTTCTACAGTTACATCAAGCTTTTCAAGTTTTCGCTGCAACAATCTCGCCGCCGGTTTTTCGTCTTCTATAATTAATGTAATCATTTACTATAAGGTAAAATTTAGAAAATAGTATTTCAAAGTTACTCCCATTTATTTTTATTTGAGGTTTCTTTATCCATATATTTTTGAATTTTCTTCTTTTCCCAATCTTCGTTAAAAAATAGATCCGAGCCAAAAACAGATAATCCGTGAGCAGCTAAACCAATTCCCCAGAAGAAAGCCGTGGAGTATGTATGCCAGTCAAACAATCCGCTTTCGTTAAACATACTTCCTAGAAAATTTCTGTTCAAACTTGATATTATAATTATCAGGTTTACTATAATATAAACTTTCAAATGCGAATAAAATCCTTTGATTTTTTTCACTTTTCTATATGCTGCATTATAACTTTCATCATTTGTGTATTCTCCAGAATACTGACTCGCATAATACTCATGTCTATTTCTTCTAAAACGTCCCATAATTCTATTTTATATTATTGCCACTTGTTTTTACTCTGCTTTTCCTTTTCCATAAATTCTTTTATTTTTCTTTCTTCCCATTCTTTCCCCATTCCTGGAAAAACTTCAAAGACTTTTAATCCGTGAAAAATAAGACCAACTCCCCACCAAAGCAATGGCCAGAAAAACCATAAATAACTTGGAGAAGTATATAAATTGATGAAAATTAAAATTGCATTTACTAATACGAAAGCCAGAAGATTACCGTAAAAGCCTTTAATCTTTTCTACCTTTTTTTTCGCTTGAATATATTTTTCCTCTTCGCTTAAATTCATTTCCATGATTATTCCCATTTTTGTTTTTTATATTTTTTTTCTAAGATGCTTCTTAGTTTTCGTTCTTCCCACTGTTGTCCAAAAATCTTATAGGAAGCAAACAAATCTATTGCAGAACCTACAATTACAGCCGTCCAAATAATTACAATTACCCAATTGATATACTTTATTGGAAAAAATTGCAAGGGTAAATTCGTATATTCTTTTAAGAGAAAAACAATCATTACAATTGCGTAAAGGAACAAATGCTTGTAAAAATATTTTAGCTGAATTACTTTTTTACTAGCCAACTCCTGCAATATTTCTTGTTCTTGATCTTTACTCAAATTTGTTTCCATGATTACTTTCTAATCGTTCTTTATTTTCTTTCTCTAGAATTTCCCTGATTTTTTTCTCTTCCCATTTTTTATTAAAAAAAGGCGGAAGACCAAAAACTTTTAATCCATGTAAAATAATCGCGATTGCCCAGCCTACCACGCACCAGAGACACCACAAATACTCTGGCGAAGTCATTAAATTGACTACAATTACAATCGGAGTGCACAAAACATAAACGCTCAAATGTTCGTAAAACTCTCTTAATTCTTTGACTTTTTTCTGAGCGTCATAATAACGATTTGCTTCTGTGAAATCTTTTTCCATTATTTCCACGTTTTTTGCTTGTTATCTTTTTCTAAAATCTCTCGAATTTTTCGTTCTTCCCAATCTGAGCTGTAACCAAAAACTTTAAAAGCATGCATGGCAACTCCAAATCCCCAGCCTAAAGCTGAAAACCAAAACCATTGAAATTCTGGGGAAAATCTTAGGTTAATAAAAATCAAAAACGGAATCACACAGCAATATGAAATAATATTTCCGTAAAAACCTTTCAGTTCCTCTACTCTTTTTTTGGCTCTATAATAAGCTTTTGCTTCGTCTGTATATTCTGCACTCATGTCCATAACCGTAATTTGTTTGGTTAAAATTGGAATTCTAACAGTGAAATTCTTTTCATCTTGTTCAACCTTCACTTTTCTATCGGTTATAATTCCGTATCTGTTTACAATATTCTGCAGTCCAACGCCTTGTCTGTCCTGCAAAACTTCTTTTTTCTGAAGATCATTCTGAATTGCCAGATAATCTCCATCAATAAAAATTCTAATATGAAGCGGTTTTTGCTCGCTTACCACATTGTGCTTTACAGTATTTTCCAATAAAAGCTGTAAAGAAAGGGGAACCACTTTGGCCTCCGGATTTATATTTTCTTTTGGCAATTCGTAAAACAAACTATTTTCGAAACGCATTTTCAGCAAATTCATATACGTTTTTGCAAATGATAACTCATCTTCAACCGAAACCAATTCTTTGTCTTTTTGTTCTAATACATATCGGTAAATTTTTGATAATGAAGTCGTAAAACGCTGTGCATTATCTGGATTTTCTTCGATCAAAGAACTTAAAACATTCAAACTATTAAATAGAAAATGCGGATCGATCTGATTTTTTAAACTCTCGAACTTAGCATTTGCCGTTCCTGCAATAATTTTTTGCTGTGTAACTTTGCTTTCCTGATAGAGCTTGTAAAAATTAAGCCCATGAAAAAACAAAAGCACAATAAAAGTCATGACTGCAGATTCGATATAATATTCTGCTCTTTCATTGGCTAAAAAACCTATAATAGTCTTATTATCAACTATTACACTTGTAAATAAGCGCAATATTCCGATAATAATCATTGAGATGAAGAAAGAACTGGCAAAACCTATTAAGATTCTTTTTATTGAATATGGATTTGCCCTGAAAACTCTATCTAAAAAATCAAAAAGAACAACGTTCACGATATATAAAACCACACTGTAAAGCATGCAGTATAAGAAATAAATGGAAAGATTCTTATTGAATACTGCTGTTCCTACTGAAGCAAACCGAATTAGAAAAGAAAATAAAAATACTATTCCTCCAACTAAACATGCTTTTAACAAATTAGGTTTTATTATCATAATGGTTTGTAACTGATAAGATTATTTACAAGTTTTTTGAATTTCTAACGCTCTTTCTAATCCCCATTTTGGAGAATACGGCGTTGCTGGTTTAAAAGTATTAAAAAGTTCTATAGATTTATCAACTTGAGCGCATAAAGGTTTTGTGTCAACCCCCGTCCATTTTGCACCGCCTAATTGGTAATCTGCTTCACCAAAAACTGCTCTCGGATTATTTGGGTCTAATGCCTTAGCTTTCGCGTAAGCCTCCATTACTTTACCAGAATATTTCATTCCGTTTGTCATAGGGTCAGCTACAACATATCCGGTGTAAATTAAAGCTTGCATTACATATAATTCTGAATTTGCTTGGTCTTTTATCAGTTCAACATCTAATGCATCTTGTGCTTTTGTCAATAACAAATCAATTTTTGTTTTGTCTTTTTCTGTAAATACAGCTGTTGCATTGATTAAAGCTACATAATAATTTGGCAGATAACTGTTTTTTTCAGCAGCGGCAATTCTTTCAAATAAAGCAGAAGCTTCTGCGTTTTTTCCTTCTTTCCAAAGTCCGAACGCTTTGTTCATTCCTTGTTCAAATTGTGTTTGAGCTGAAGTTATTGCTACTACAAATAATGCGATTAAAGTGATGATTTTTTTCATTTTATAAGTTATTAATGGTTTGATTATATGGATTAGTTATTTGTTTATTAGAATGTTATTTCAATTTTTGAATCTTTATTGACTGTAAATTTAGCATCGGCATAAGAAGGAGGACCCATAAAGCCTTTTGCATTGTTTGAAGCTGCATAATCTTCTGATGGAATTCCCATCATGTTTTTATCGAGTTTTTCATTTTTGTTCTCATCGTGAAAAACTGATACTGCATATTCTCCCGCAGGAAGATTAGTAAAAGTGATTACTGCTTTGTTGTTTTTAATTTCTGAAGAAAAACTTTGATAAGCAGTTTTAAGAAATGCTTTATCCGAGTTGTATAATCCTACTCTTATAGTTCCCTCATTATTTTTTATACCTGAAACGGCCACCGTTAACTTTGAATTCTGAGCAGACATTAAGCTACAGATAAACAACATTGTAATTGTAATAATTTTGATCATGATTTTTCTTTTTTAACGTTCTGAGGTTCTAAGGTTCTGAGATTCTAAGGTTTCTTTTGTTGATGATTAAAACTCTTTTCTAAGATTTAAACTTTGTCACTTTGTTTCTTTGTCCCTTTTAATCTACACTTCAAAAGTATACTGATTTTTAGTCTTTTAAAACTAAATGATACTGAGTTGTTGATTTTGGTTACTGAATTGTTTTTCTAAGATGCTAAGGTTCTGAGTGGCTAAGTTCTAAGTTTTTTTTCTCTGAGTAAATAAAACTTAGTAGCTTAGAATCTTAGCATCTTAGTAGCTTAGCAAGAACTACAAGTTTTTCAATTGATTCTCGTTTTTATTCTGGCTAATTGTCCAGAAGAAACCTACGAAGAAGAATCTATCAGCTGTTGGAACTACAGCTTGTCTTTGATAAACCCCGCTTGGGTCTGGATTTCTTGCGTAATCATATCCGAAAACATTTTGTGTTCCTAAAACATTTGAAACTGAGAAATAAAGGATTTTTTGTGTTGTTAATAAATACGCCCAGTTGAAACTTAAACTATTGTATGATTTTGTTTTTCCGTTCATAAATTGCGTTTGGTTGGGATCATTGTACGGACGGCCTGTGCTGAAACTGTTTGTAAAACCAATTTGCGATTTCCAGTCTGTAATGAAATATTTAGTAACAACAGATAAATTATGATTCGCAATAAAACTTGGAGTTGCCATGTTTGGAAAGTTTTTATACTGTCTTTCTGAATCGATGTAAGAATATGAAATCCAATATTCTAAGTTTTTGTACAAATTGCTATCTCTCCAAAAAATATCCAATCCCTTTGCATAACCCGATCCGTTGTTGTTGAAAACCGAGTTGTATTGAATATCTCTTGTATCGTACTGCACCAAATTGCTGTAATCTTTGTAATAAGCCTCAGCTCTAAGCGTTTGTCCTGGTCTTGTAAAAGTGTAATTTAAAATATAATGACTTGCTTTTTCGCTTTCAAACTGATGATATTTAGAAAACTTAATATAATCTACAACAGGCGTTTGAGAAAAATCTCCGTAAGCAAAAGAAAACTGGCTGCTTTTTGAAGCTTTATATCCTAAAGAAGCTCTCGGCGCAATATTATTTTCGTTTAACAAACTGTTGTTAGAGAATCTTAAACCAACTTTCAAAGCTAATTTTTTAGAAAACATAATATCACCTTCTGTATACGCTGCAAAAATGTTCGAATCGTAACCGTTTGCAACATCAAGCGAAATATTATCTGCTACATTTTCATTGTATTTTGTAATGAAATAATCGGTTCCGAAAGACAATTTAAAGTAGTTTGAAAATTTCTTGCTTAGCTTCAATTTCAGCTGCGCCGCATTTTCCTGACTGTCCACTCCTGTAATATCATATTTCAATTTGTTTTTGCTGTAACCATAACTAACTCCAGAAGTAATTTGCCATCCTGTTCCGAAACTTCCTTTGTATGAAGAATTCAAATAGAAGTTATTGTTGTTCATATCAGTTCGTATCGGATTTTCGAAATTGATATTTTTCTGATTTAAATCGAATTTTTCAGAATCAAATGAAGCGTATAATTTGAAAATTCCGTTGGTGAAATTATATCTGTAAACTGTTTCACCACCAAGTGATTGATACGGATTATTCCAATCTACATTTTGCGGAATCACCGCTTGATAAGGCGCCAAGTTAATGTAAGCCATGTTTACGCTTAAAGAACTTTTTTTAAATTTCTGCGTATTTCCTAAACTCAACCCAACCGTCATTAATCCGATATCTGTTTTTTCGTGATCCTCTTCATCTTGCGTATTTAAAAGCAAAACACTCGATAAAGCTTCGCCATATTCTGCCGAATATCCTCCTGTAGAAAATGCGATTCCGCTAAATAAGAAAGGCGAAAAACGGCTTCTTGTTGGCAAATTATTGGTTGTTGCGCCGTAAGGTTGTGCTACGCGAATTCCGTCTACAAAAGTCTGTGTCTCGCTTGCCTCACCCCCACGTACAAACAAACGTCCGTCCTCGCCTACTGACTGCGTTCCTGGCAAAGTTTGCAGAGCCGCTACGATATTTCCTGCCGAACCCGCTGTTGTCACAATATCTAAAGGTTTTAAAACCGAAACTCTTGCTTTGTCTCCCGATTCTAAAGTGCCCGCTGTAATGACAACAGCATCTAGAGAATTAACGTTTTCTCTTAATTTTACGGTTTGATCTTTATAATTAGCAACATCAATCTCTTGTTTGAAAGTTTCAAAAAGCAAAAAACTAACCACTAAAAATTTGTTTCCTGTTTCTGTCGTTTCAAAAGAGAAATCTCCAGTTTCAGAACTTGTAGCTCCGTCATAAGTTCCGTCAATATATATGTTTGCGCCTGCAACTGGTTTTCCTTTTTGATCCACAACTTTTCCTGAAATCGTGTTTTGAGCAAAAATTAATGCGGTAAAAAATAAAAAACTAAGGGTAAAAAATAATTTGGTTTTCATATCATCTTTGGTTTTGATGAGGCAAATGTATTTTAACATTTAAAGTTAAAAAATATATAATAACTCAATTGTAGAATTTCGAGGATGAGTTGTAAATGACTAATTTGTATCTTAGCTGGAAATTCCAAAAAATTACCATTTATGTCAGAAAGCACCAGAATTTCAAATCTATATCAGTCCATTTATAATGGAAATCCTTGGCTTGAAGTAAATCTAGCCGACACGCTGGAAAATGTAACGGCACAACAGGCTTATAAAAAAATAAACCCTAATTTGAATACCATTTGGGAAATTGTAAATCATTTAATTCAATGGAGAAGAAACATTTTAGAGCGTATGCAGGGAGAAGTGATCATTACTCCAGATCATAATTATTTTGTTCCTGTTTTAGATCCTTCTGAAGCAGCTTGGGAACAATCGCTTCAAACCTTAGCAAAATCTCAAGACTCTTGGAATGCTTTTTTTGAAAATTTTGATGATGCAGATTTAGCAAAAATATATGTCAATAACGGTCATACGTACTACGAACATCTTCACGGAATTATTCAGCATGATGTGTACCATTTGGGGCAGATTGTTATTTTGAAGAAGCTGCTTTAATTAGTAAAAATATTTTCGCGCAATATTGTCATTTCGAGGAACGAGAAATCTTCGTTGGTAGCTCGACAAAGATTGACGACTTTCTTTATGGAGTTTCTTGTGAAGATTTCTCCTTCGTCGAAATGACAAAATTGAGACCAATTTTAAAATTAATTAATCCAATGAAAACCTCAATTTTTATTCTAGCATTTTTACTTTTCACCACAATCGGTTTTTGTCAAGAAACCGAAGCGAAATACGATGAAGCTTTAGCCCAATCACTTCATGCTGACGAATACGGAATGAAGAAATATGTTTTTTGTCTTTTAAAATCTGGAAGCAATAAAACCGCTTCTAAAGAGGAAACCAAAAAACTTTTTGAAGGTCATATGGAGAATATTGGAAAATTAGCCAAAGAAGGAAAATTGGCTGTCGCTGGACCTTTCATGAAAAATGATCGAAACTATCGCGGCATCTATATTTTTAATGTCGAAACCATAGAAGAAGCCAAAGCTCTTGTTGCGACCGACCCCGCAATAAAAGCCAATTTACTCGAAGCCGAATTAACGCCTTGGTATTGTACCGCAGCTTTACAGGAAACTGTAAAAATACACGAGAAAATCGCCAAGACGAAAATGTAAATATGAAAACAGAAAAAGAAAAAATGATCTCCAGCGAATATTACAACGCTTTTGATCCTGAATTGGTTAAAGGCCGTCGTGCTGCAAAAAATCTTTTACACAGCTTGAACGTAAAAGAATACCGAGTTACCAAAAAAGCAAAAGAAATTATAAAAGAACTGATCCCAAATGCTGGAGCTGGTTTTTATATTGAACCTCCTTTTCATTGTGATTACGGATACAATATAATTTGCGGAGAAAATGTTTATTTCAATGTGAATTGTGTGGTCTTGGACTGCGCGCCAGTAACTATTGGATCGAATGTATTTATTGCACCTAATGTTCAAATCTACACTGCTTCTCATCCGCTTGACGCTGAATTGAGAAAATCATTAGAAAATGCTTATCCTGTCACCATTGGCGACGATTGCTGGATTGGCGGAAATTCCGTTATTTGTCCAGGTGTAACAATAGGGAAAGGTTGCGTTATTGGAGCCGGATCTGTAGTTACCAAAGACATTCCAGACAATTCACTTGCAGTTGGAAATCCGGCGAAAGTCATTCGAAAATTAAATCAAGAACCTGAATCACAAAAATAATGCTTACCCTTAATAAAGTCCATCATATTGCCATATTATGTTCCGATTACGAAAAATCGAAATACTTCTATACCCAGATTTTAGGTTTAACCATCATTAGAGAAATTTATCGTGAAGAACGCCAATCGTATAAATTAGATTTGGCTTTAAATGGCTCTTATGTTGTAGAATTATTCTCTTTTCCAAATCCGCCGCAAAGACCTTCTCGACCAGAAGCGGTTGGCTTGCGTCATTTGGCTTTTGAAGTGATTAATCTAGAAGAAACAATCGCTTTTTTAACTTCGAAAGATATTGAAGCTGAACCAATCAGAATTGATGAAACGACGGAAAAACGTTTTACTTTTATTGCTGATCCTGATTTGCTGCCGATTGAGTTTTATGAAAGATAGGTCTTTCATAGGGACAAAGGCTCAAAGTTACAAAGGGACAAAGGTTTTGCTGGACTCAATTCAGAAAAACTTTGTCCCTTTGTAACTCTGTAACTTTGCCTCTTTTTAAACGAAAGATTTTTCCTGTTTATATCCGTTTTAACACACTAAAATCAATATTTGCTAGAAAAAACCGAATTTGATTCTTAATTTTGTAATCCGCAGAAAAAAATGCGGAATCTTCAAACTTATAATGATGAACAAAACGGCGAAAATCAAAAAAAATCATCAATTAATCAAACTTCGAAAATTAGTTATTGTTTCTATTCTAATTGGCTTTCTTTCCGCTTTTCTCGGAATTTCACTCAAAAAAATAACTGAATATTACGAAGAAATCTTCTTTCACGAAGTATCAGTTCACCCCATATTTTACATCGTATTTCCAGTTTTCGGGCTATCCGTAATTTATTTCTTAAGACAATACCTTTTCAAGAAAAAAGAAAACAAAGGAATCAAAGAAGTTTTTGAAAGTACCGCTTCAAAATCAAAAAATCTTCCTTCTTATAAAATTCCATCTCACTTCATCAATGGATTATTAACAGTTATTTTTGGAGGTTCAACCGGAATTGAAGTTTCTACTGTTGTTGCTACAGCAACGATTGGTTCTGTTGCGCACGAAAAAGAAAATGTTTTCCGTCAATATAAAACCGAATTAATTTGTGCAGGAGTTGCAGCAGGTGTTACAGCACTTTTCAGCAGTCCGATTGCGGGCGTTTTATTTGCTTTCGAAGTCATTTCCAGAAAAGTAACTCGTGCCTTTATCATTTCAAATTTAATCGCCGTATCTATCGCTTTTGGTCTGTTAACGATTTTAAAAGAAGAACCATTATTTGCGGTTTCAATTGCAACTTGGAATTTAAAAGCAATTCCGTACTTCATTCTTTTAGGAATTTTAGCGGGAATGAATTCGGTTTACTTAACAAAATGTGTGTTATTCTTTAAATCACAATTTGGAAAAATCGATACTCATTATTATAAAATCATTTTAGGTTCTGCGGTTTTGAGTCTTTCCTTATTCTTTTTTCCACAATTATATGGAGAAGGTTACCATGCTATTAAAGGGATTTTTGGAAATGCAGCTCAAATGCAATTGACTATAACTTTAGCATTAACTTTTATTGGAATCTTAATTCTAAAACCAATCGTTACTTCCATAACGCTGGCTTCTGGTGGCGACGGAGGAGTTTTCGCGCCAAGCTTATTTATTGGAGCCTTTCTAGGATTATTACTGGCTTCAATTTTAAATAGCTTTTTTCATGTAAATGTAATTCCGGTTAACTTCATGATTATCGGAATGGCAGCGGTCCTGAGCGCAAGTATTCATGCGCCTTTTACGGCGATTTTCTTAGTCTGCGGATTAACAAACGATTACACTTTGTTTTTCCCAATTTTGGTAGTTTGTTTAATTTCAAAATATACTGCGAAAACCATTTATCCGTATACAGTTTATAGTTATTCTCCAAGTTTAGTTAAATAATTTCAGATTAATATAGTCTGAAGATTAAAAACGTACAACAAAGTATATTTAAAAACATAACGAGTACAATATAATACCACAATAATGCCAACTGAAAAAATAAAAAGAAGCTATCGCAAAACACGTTACATCCTTTACAAAGAAACTTTAATTGATTATAAAGAACACTTTTGGTCATTTTTAGGCTCTTTCGTCGGAATCGGAATTTTGGCTTATGTACAATCGATACATTTTTCTGGTCCTGATGCCGTTTATTTAATTGGTTCTTTTGGGGCGTCGAGCGTCTTGGTATACGGAATAATTCAGAGTCCGTTTTCTCAACCTCGTAATTTGGTTGGCGGTCACGTAATTTCTGCTCTTGTCGGAGTTACCGTCAATAAACTGGTTCCAGACATTATGTGGGTTGCTGCACCTTTAGCAGTTTCATTTGCCATTATTTTAATGCAGATCACTAAAACGCTTCACCCACCGGGAGGAGCAACGGCTTTAATCGCAGTTATCGGAACGGAAAAAGTAAAAGCACTTGGTTATATGTATGTGTTTTCTCCCGTTTTTACAGGGGTTTTAATATTATTTTTAACCGCTTTGATTTTTAATAATATGACTTCTAGCAGAAGCTATCCAAGTCATAGCACTTATCATAAACATTACCATAAGATTCGAAAAAGACTGGCGAAAAAGTAATTTTGTTTTTCTCCCGAATGTCACCCTGAGCGTCCCGAAATTTCGGGAGAAGGGCGCTCCAATTGGAAAAAGGGCTTCGACTCCGCTCAGCCTGACAAAGTTTCGCTCATCCAGACAAATACATTGACAATCAATTTTCTAAAATCTTTTCAACAAATCTTAATTCAACATTCGTATTTCGTTTTTTATATTTTACCTTTGACCTCTCAATAAAAACAAAGATTATGGTTTATAAATTTAGAGTTATTCTAGACGCCGAAGAAGATATTTTCAGAGACATTGCTATTCTTGAAGACGACACCCTTGAAGATTTACACAATGCAATCTTCAACTCTTTTGGCTTTGACGGATCAGAAGTGGCTTCATTTTATACTTGTGATGATACTTGGAATCAAGAAGACGAAATTCCGCTTTTCGATACAGGAGATGTTCCTGGCGAAATAAGAACCATGAACGATTATCCGTTATCTAGTATTTTAGACAAACAAAATACAAAGATTATCTACGTTTACGATTTCATCAGCATGTGGACTTTCTTAGTGGAATTGGCCGCAATCGAAGATGAACAAGTTGGAGTTACTTACCCAGAAACTTTATTCTCTCACGGTGAAATGCCAGCAGACGCCATAGAAAAAAACTTCGAAGCCGATGATATGCACAACGATATCTACGGAGAATTTGAAGATGACCTAGACGAAGATGATCTGGACATGTTCGAAGGCGACGATAGTTTTGAGGATTATGGGTTTGAGGAAAATTGGAACTAACGTTAAGTTGCTAAGTGCAGAGATTCTGAGATTCTAAGTTTTAAATTTGAGAGATTTTTCTTATTTTTATGTTTAATTTTAAAAATAAGTTAATGAGTCATTTTAGAAAGATTTTAGTTTGGCAGAAATCAATTTCCTTAGTCACGAAAATTTATAAAACAACCAAAACTTTTCCTAAAGAGGAAACTTTTGGATTAACTTCACAAATACGTCGAAGTTCGATATCAATTCCAAGTAATATTGCAGAGGGATCTGGAAGAGAAAGTACTAAAGATTTTTTGAGATATTTATATATTTCTCTCGGTTCTTTATTTGAAACGCAGACCCAGCTTGAAATTGCAAAAAACATAACTTACATAAACGAAGAAGAATTTAACAACTTATACGAAGATAGTCGAGAGATTGAAAGAATGTTAGCTTCATTAATTAAAAAATTAAAAGCAGCTGCGTAAAAAACTTAGAATCTTAGAAACTTAGAATCTCAGCAACTCAAAATATGATCAACTTATTCAACACCCACATCGATACGCTGGCGATACACCGCGTAGGAAACAAAAGCCGTAATGAGGCTATTTTTTTATCAGAGCAGCCATTTAACTTGAATGATGAGATTGTGCCTTTGATAAAAGAATTCTTTTTTAAGCCTTTTAGAGAAAAAGAAGAAAACTATTATCAGTTTGCACACGAAGTGGACTTGGACTACAATGACATGTTTAAATTTGCAACTGAGATTTTTTCTAATCCGGCGAATGTACATGAGGTTTCTAAAAAAATCACAAAACATTTGTACGAGCAATCCAATCACCCACACATTAAAAACGGTGAGGTTTATGTTACGTATTTGACAAACCTAAGTATCGATAACAATGTTGTTGATGCCATCGGGATTTTTAAAAGCGAATTACAAGCAGACTTTTTACAGTTCGAAGAAAACGGAAGCAACCTTGAAATGATTTTACAGCAAGGAATCAATTTGAGTAAATTAGATAAAGGATGTTTAATTTTCAATTATAAAAAAGAAGAAGGATATAAAATCTTGACAGTAGACAGCAACCGTTATGATGCGCGTTACTGGTTAGAGCACTTTTTATCTGTTGATGCTTTTGAAGATGAAAATTTCATCACTAAAAAATATTTAAAATTCTGTCAAAACTTCGCAAAAGATGTGGTTTTGCCAGCAGAAGACAAGAAAGAGGAAGTAATGTTTATGAACCGATCTGTGAATTATTTCGCTAAAAACGATCAGTTTGAAGAGCAGAATTTCTTGAATGAAGTATTAGACAATCCCGATTTGATTCCTGAATTTAAAAACTATAAAGTTGATAAAGGAGAAAAATACAGCATCGAAGATGTGACCTCATTCCCTATCGCCAACGCAGCAGTTTCTGACGCTAGAAAATCGATTAAAAACGTAATTAATCTGGACACTCACATTCAAATTAAAATGGATTTCATCAATCCTGAAAGTGCAGAAAAATTTGTTGAAAAAGGCTGGGATGAAGAAAAACAAATGTATTACTACTTAGTTTATTTCAACAAAGAAGAAAAAAGCTAAGAAGTTTTCATTTTCTATTACTTACTTATTAATACAAAAAACGGCAGATACCAACGTAACTGCCGTTTTTTTTATTAAAACAAATCTATATCACTATAAACGAAAGAAATCAAAAAATGTCGGGCATTCTTAATTTATGCTTAATTTTGTATTAAAAAGTACCACAGATGGATATTCAATTTTTCAAAGAAAGTCCTTTTACCACTATAATTTCATTTCATAAGCTAATTGAATCTTTTGAAGAAATTGCTTTATCAGATGTTGATTACAGGTCAAATTATGCCAAAGCAATTTTAGAGCAAATCGATTTAATTCCGGAACTTCGAACTGGAATTCAAGATTATGCTGTTATAAAACAAAATGAAGCTTTAATCAAAAATATTTTGGCCGACTTGTTTCCGACTGCATTGACGCACAACGAAATAAAAGCCGTTACAATTCCGTTTCAAAATATCTCCTTTAATTATACGGAGCGTTTCAAAAAAATCCTCAAAAATGCAGGAGACGAATTTTATATGGAAATTCGTGATTTTAGTGATCATCAATTTTACATCAATAACTGCTGTTTGATTTTAAGCTATTATTACAATCAAGGCATTTATTTTAACCAGCCTTTTTTCTATGACATTCCCGATGAAAATGGCGTCGAAAAGCATTATAGAATTTTATATAATGCTGATTTCATGGAAATTATTCCAACAGAAAATTCAATCGCATTAACTCAGGAAGATATAGATCAATTAATAGACAATTACAACGATATCAATTTATGGAAATCTAAATTTCCTCCAGGAAGCTGGATTTTAAGAGGTTTCGGAATTGTTTCTTTGTTTGATGCCACTACAGAAAGCGCTATTTCAATCTTAAAAAGCAATTTGCTGAGACCAGGACCAAAAACAGTTGAAACAGATCAAGAAGTTTCTACTATTTTTCAGTCGATTTTTAATTTACCGAATTTAAAAGTCGGATTCATTATTTATAATCCTGAAGAGGAGAAATTTATAAGACCCGCAAAATATGAAAACCAGCTAAAGAGTTTTTTACTTTCTGCTGATCAGGAAGTTGATTGTAAAAATGCTTTTTTTGGATGTTCTTTTGAAAATCTGTTAGACAATCAGGAGCCATTTGTTATTTCTAATGTCAGCAAATTCACAGAAGAATCAACCAATAAAAGGCTTGGTGAACATTTACTCTCGCAAGGCATTCAGAGTTGTATTTTTGCGCCTGTTATAAAAAGTGGCCATTTATTGGGTGTTGTGGAATTAGTTTCTGAAAAACCAAGAGATTTAAATAGCGTAAATGCTACAAAACTAGATTTGGTTCTTCCGTATTTAACCGATACGATTGATCGTTATAACACTGATATGCAACATCAGATTGAGGCGATTATTCAGCGAGAATATACTACGATTCACCCAAGTGTGTATTGGAAATTTAAAAGAGAATCGCAGAATTACTTTCAGAATATGAATCATACTAAAGATTATATTTTTAAAGAAATTGTTTTTAAAAATGTATATCCGTTGTATGGTCAAATTGATATCAAAGGTTCGTCTGAACACCGAAATGAAACGGTAAAAATCGATTTAAAAAACCAGCTTACCGCTCTTTTGGAGATTTTCGACAATCAAGAATCTAATTCGAATCTTGTTCTTTTGGAACAGAGGAAATTTGAACTGGAATCATTGAAAAGTGAATTGGATTTTCCCCTAAAAGCAGATACAGAACAGCATGTTCAGCGTTATATAGAAGAAGAAATTCATCCCATTTTAAAAAATACTAAAAGCAACGCTAAAAGCGAAAAACTGGAAAAACTATACTTTGAAAATCTCGATGAAAAAACGGGAATGTTTTATCAGGAAAGAAAAAAATTCGACAACGCAATGTCAATCATCAATAAAAGATTGGCAACGGTTTTAGACAGAAAACAAGTTGAGGCGCAGCAGATTTATCCGCATTATTACGAACGCTTTAAAACGGATGGTGTTGAACACAATTTATATATCGGAGCTTCGATTTCGCCTACAAAACCATTTGATATTATGTATTTGCATAATCTTCGTTTGTGGCAATTGCAAACTTTGTGCGAAATGGAATTGGAACATCATGACCTAAAAACTTCGTTGCCATACGAATTGGATGTTACTTCTTTGATATTGGTTTTCAGCTCTCCTCTTTCTATCCGTTTTAGAATGGATGAAAAACGCTTTGATGTTGACGGAACCTACAATGCGAGATATGAAGTCGTTAAAAAACGAATTGACAAATCGCATATTAAAGGAACAAACGAAAGAATTACAGAGAAAGAGAAAATCACAATCGTTTATTCTCAAAACAGCGAAGAAGCAGAATATTTAAAATACATTAAATACCTGCAGCACAAAAAAGTTCTGGAGCCTTCAATTGAACAATTTGAAGTGGAAGATCTTCAGGGAGTTTCTGGTCTGAGAGCGATTCGTGTGAAAGTAATCAATAATGAATCTAACTCGGAAATTAAAAAAATAACCTATCAGGATTTATTAGATGAGCTCAATTAAGTCGTCATTGAACGCGGATGAAACGGATTCGCTATCGCAAAGACGCGGATAAAAACGGATTTCTTTTTTTTATAAATTAAAAAAGCTTTGTCAGAAGTTTACAACTTTGACAAAGCTTTCTGCATTTTGAGCTATGTGTTAGAAACTAGTTTCTTTCTTAATTCTCTTTCGAACATTAAAAAAATCTATGATTCTATGTGTTAGAAAATTTAAAATCAAATAGACTTAAACGCAATCACAAACGCAATTACCGTTATAATAATTCCGAACATGAAGAAGTTGTACGCAATTCGGAGGAGATTATATTTTCTTTGTAAAACCAATCCCAGATAATACAAATCCTTAATCATGGTTGAATACAAATAATCACGGTCTTTCATCATTTCATTCATTGCCCAATCGTAATCTTCTAAAGGCATTTTATAGAAATTTCCAAAAAACATTAAATTGACTTTTTTATCTTCAACATCATTTCGGGTAAAAAATCCTGAAGTTACTTTTGGACGAGTTGAAAGAATGGCAAAAATAATCGTAATCACACTCGACATCAGCATGATAAAAGTCGGAACCACTAAATGCGCATTTTTCGGGCTATCTAATTTTGGAATAATAGACGAAAGTGCGATTGAAATAATAATGGCATTTACAGACAATAAAATATTGGCTTTACTATCTGCAATTCCGCTTAAGCGCGTATGATTTCCGAGTGTAACACGAAATAAAGTATCAATTCCGCGATCAGGTTTATCGGCTTTCTCCGCTTTTTCTCTCTTTTTATTTTCTTCTTCAATGGCCGCCGCAGATTTCAATTCCTGTTTATTGATTTTTTTTTGAATCATTAATAGGTTTTTCTCTTTCAGAGGCTGCCATTTTCTTAAAGCATAATCCGTATAAAAGCGGTGTTTATTCAATAAAAAGTTTAAATTTTCTCTTGTCCATTCCGCATTCGAAAAACTAACAATTCCGGCATTTTTTAATTCTAAACGAAGCAATTCACAGGTTGTGGCATATTCAGCGCCCATTAAATGAGCATAATCTGCATCTCGAATAATTTTTTCTAAATGCGTTCGAGGCTCATATTCTTTAACTGTAGCGAGAATCAAACTAGAAGCCAGAGCTATAAATTCTTCCGATTTCCCTCTTTCGCGCAAAAAGGCAGCTGCAATTTCGGTGCTTTTCTTTTCGTGGTTTTCATATCCTTCAATATAACCTGTATCATGAAACCAAGCGGCAACCAAAAGTGCTTCTTTATCCTCACCTCCTACATCTTCTTTTTTGCAAAGTTCCTTTACCGCCGTAACCACCGTAAAAGTATGATTAAAATTATGGTAAGAATATAAATTAGAAAGTTTATCTTTGAGTAAATTACCGACAAAATCCTCGGATTGTTCTATTAAATTCATAAAGAATATTTTTATACCACTAAATTATGAAATTGTTTTTGGATAATCATTTTATTGCAAAGATTAAAAACTTTTCTTTGGCAATTATGGCACTATTCATTGTTTATGCCTGTTCTACGCGTAAAGCGCAGTATGGAAAAAATGTTAGTGCCAACGAAACAGAAAACGCGACAGATACTATAAAAATTGCACATACTTTTTTTCTTGTTGGCGATGCTGGAAATGCCGATGAAGAACAGGCACAGCAAACACTCGAACTTCTGCATCAAAAGCTAAAGAAAGCGAATAAAAAATCGACGCTTCTTTTTTTAGGAGACAATATTTACCCGAAAGGTTATCCAGCTGACAAACACGCTGAAGACAAGGCTCTAGCCGAGACAAAATTGACAAATCAATTACAATTAACGAAAGGTTTTAAAGGAAAAACAATTGTAATTCCTGGTAATCATGATTGGTACAGCGGTATTAAAGGTTTGGAGCGCCAAGCTGATTTTGTAACCAAATATTTGAATGATAAAAAGAGTTTTCTGCCAAGAAAAACCTGCCCGATTGAAGACGTAAAAATCGACAGCGTAACTACTTTGATAGCTATTGATAGTGAATGGTTTCTAGAAGATTGGAACGATCACCCTACTATTAATGACAACTGTGAAATCAAAACCAGAGAAGCTTTTTTTGAAGAATTAGAAGGTCTTTTAAATAAAAACCAAGAAAAAACGGTTGTTTTGGCCATTCACCATCCGTTATTAAGCAACGGAACACATGGCGGACAGTTTTCGTTAGAAAAACAATTATTCCCTTTAGAACAAAAAATTCCGCTTCCTGTAATTGGCTCTTTCATCAATTTAGTTCGAAAAACATCTGGAGTTAGTCCACAGGATATTCAAAATAAGCAATACACTATTTATACGAAAAGGATAAAAACGCTATTGCAAAAGCAGAAAAATGTAATTGTAGTTTCTGGACACGATCACAACTTACAGTATATCAGCAAAGAAAATATCCAGCAGATTATCAGCGGAGCCGGATCAAAATCGGAAGCTGCGAGAGCTATTAGTCCTTACGATTTCTCGTATGGGGGAAACGGTTATGCTGTCTTAACTATGTTCAAAAGCGGTGATGCGAAAGTTTCTTATTATGGAAATGAAAACAACAAAGAAAAACTGCTTTTTGAACGTGAAATTATAAAAGCCAAAGAAATTAACTGGGCTTCAGATATTTCGAATAAATTTACTGCAACTGTGGACACTTCGATTTATTCTCCAAAAATGACCCAAAAAGGTGCGTTTCACAGATTTCTATTCGGACAGCATTACAGAAAATATTACAGTCTTCCTATTAAAGCTAAAACGGCAACTATAGATACTTTAAAAGGCGGTTTGAAACCTATTCGCGAAGGCGGTGGACATCAATCGGTTTCATTGAGAATGTCTGATCCTCAAGGTCGTGAGTATATTATGCGTGCCATGAAAAAAAGTGCGACCGTGTTTTTACAATCAGTTGCTTTTAAAGATCAATATGTGGTAAATGATTTTGAGAAAACTTATGCTGAAGATTTCTTATTTGATTTTTACACAACATCTCACCCATATGGCTCTTTTGCTATTGGCGGAATGTCTGACCAAATCGGTTTAAGACATACGAATCCTGTTTTATATTATGTTCCGAAACAAAATGGTTTGGGAGAATTTAATGCCAGTTTTGGAGATCAATTGTACATGGTGGAAGAAAGACCCGCAGACAATCATTTAGACGGAAAAAATTTCGGTAAACCAAGCAATATTATCGGAACTGATGATATGATGCTCAATCTTCATAAAGATGAAAAATATGTGGTTGATGAAAAGGAATATATAAAAGCTCGTTTGTTTGACATTCTTTTAGGAGATTGGGACAGACACAGCGATCAATGGCGTTGGGCTGAATATAAAGAAAACGGAAAAGTTATTTACAGACCAATTCCGAGAGATCGTGATCAGGCTTTCGTTAAGTACGACGGTGCTTTGCTTTCGCTTATCATGAATATGCCTCCGCTTCGTCATATGCGATCTTTCAAAGCTAATAAACTAAATGTTAAATGGTTAAGTAGAGAACCTTACCCAATGGATTTGGCATTTTTAAAAACGGCTGCAGAAAAAGAATGGGTTGACCAAGCTAAATACATCCAAGAACATTTGACTGATGCCGAAATTGACGAGGCATTCAAAAATATGCCGAAAGAAGTTCAGGATGAAACGGTTGATGAAATCAAATTCAAATTGAAACAAAGAAAAAAAGACCTTCAAAAGTATGCTCGTGAATATTCTGATGTTTTAAGCAAAACCGTTATGATTGCCGGAACGGATAAAAAAGATAAGTTTGTTTTAAATCATAATGTCAAAAAAGGAATTGAAATTCAAGTTTTCAGAGTTAAAAAAGAAGGCGATGATTTAATTTACACTAAAAATGTAACGGATGACAAAACCAAAAATCTTTGGATTTACGGGTTGGATGACAACGATACTTTTGAAGTAAAAGGAGATCAGAAATCAAGTATAAAAATTCGTTTAATTGGCGGTCAGAACAATGATATTTATAACATTGAAAACGGAAGAAAAGTTATTGTTTACGATTTTAAATCAAAAGAAAATACTTATAATTTAGATTCTAAAACACAGACGCAATTAACTGACGATTACGATGTTAATCTATACAACTACGAAAAACCAAAATACAATGTGATTGCGGGACTTCCAAACATCGGATTCAATCCTGACGATGGCGTAAAAATGGGAGTTAATTTAAATTATACGGTTAATAATTTCAAACAGAATCCGTACACGCAAAGACATATTTTTAATGCATTCTATTATTTTGCAACTGGCGGTTTAGAATTTAATTATGAGGCACATTTCCCAGGTTTGTTAGGAAAATGGGTTATTGATGTGGAGTCATTATATACGACTCCAAACTTTGCCATGAACTATTTTGGCTACGGAAATGAGTCAGAATATGATGATGATTTGAGCATGGATTACAACCGTGTACGCATTAGAAAATTTAATGCTTCTGGTGCTATTCGACATGTTGGAAGATATGGAAGTGAGTTTAGCATTCAGCCTATTTTCCAGAGAATGACGGTTGAAGAAACTGAAAACAGATACATTGATATTCCTGGAATTGTAAATCCAGATGTATTTAACAGCCAGAATTTCGGAAGTTTAAAGGTGAAATATTTGTTCAAGAATTCAGATTTTGCTGCGAAGCCAACTTTAGGAATGGCATTTATGATTGCCGCAACTTGGACAACGAATTTGGAGGATACGAATAAAAATTTCCCAACTTTGGAGAGTTTCTTAGGATTTACACATAAAATTGATCACAACGGAAAATTGATTCTGGCAACTTATGTTAAAGGAAAAGCTATTTTAAACAATAATTACGAATTTTATCAAGGTGCTGCATTAGGTGGCGATACCGATTTACGTGGTTTTAGAAATGAACGTTTCCTTGGAAGTTCATACTTTTCTCAAAGTTCTGATTTACGTTTAAGCATTGGAAAAATCCGCAAAACGATTGTTCCGTTTACGTATGGAATTTTGGGAGGATTTGACTACGGAAGGGTTTGGCTTGACGGCGAAGATTCTAAAAAATGGCACCATGATTACGGCGGCGGACTTTGGTTAAATGCCATAAATGTCATTACAGCAAGAATATCCTATTTTAAATCTCCTGACGAAATTGGAAGGGTGATTTTTGGAGCGGCATATAGTTTTTAAAGTTGCTAAGGCTCTGAGATGCTAAGATTCTAAGTTTTTTTTAGCCACGAATTCACGAATTTTAATTAAAATCTTTCGTGAATTCGTGGCTAACTTTTTTATAGCATGCCACGAATTTCACTAATCTCCGCTAATTTTTATACGAAGAATATAATTTTAATTCGTAAGTATTTGTGAGATTCGGAGTAAAAAACACCAACAGATTCTCGAATTTTATTAAAAATAATTCGTGAATTCGTGGCTAAACTTTTTATAGCTTGCCACGAATTTCACTAATCTCCGCTAATTTTTATACGAAGAATAAAATTTTAATTCGTGCGTATGTGTAAGGTTCGCAGCAAAAAAACAGCCACAGATTCACAAGTTTTATAATTAAAATTCGTGAATTCGTGGCTAACTTTTTTATAGCTTGCACGAATTTCACTAATTTCCGCTAATTTTATACGAAGAATAAAATTTTAATTCGTAAGTATTTGTGAAATTCGTATCAAAAAAATAGCCATAGATTCACAAGTTTTATAATTAAAATTCGTGAATTCGTGGCTAACTTTTTTCTTAGCAACTTAAAAGCTTAGTGACTTAGAAGCTTGAATTCATAAACCTTTCCTCCTATTTTATTTGTTTTTTCATCGGCGATTAATAACGTATTGTTGTCTTTAAAAACGATGGCTTCTTTTTGAGAAAAGTGATTTAGATTTAACTCTGTTTGTTTTCCTTTATGATATAAATCTCCTTTAAAATCTTTAAATAATAGCACTTTGTCATGGCTTAATAAGGCCACTTTTTTTCCATCTGGACTAATTGTTGCGCTTGTCAGTACGCAATGATTGTAATTGTTACAAGTTTTAAATTCCCCAATTTTCACTGCTTTTTGAGTTCCCGCTGCATTTTTTATTTTATAAATGAAAGCAGTTCCGTCAAAACCTTTACTTCTGTTTTTGGTAAAAAGATAAAAATAACCGTTTTGTTCAAAGAAACCTTCAACATCGTAAAATAGTTCTTTTTTCTTTGGAGGAAACTCTTTTTGTTCTGGATACGAGAATGAGATTTTATATTCGGCTTTGGCCACATCATTTTGCAACTGATTTTTTGCTACTTTATAAATACATAAATCTCGTCTTTCGTTATCATTATTTCCAAAATCGCCAATGTAGATGTTTCCAGATTTGTCTTTGGTAATATCTTCCCAATCAACATTTGTGGCGTTTGAAATTGTGATCGTTTTAGCTAGTTTTCCTTTAGAATCAATTGCGTAAATCGCGTTTTTATTTCCGCTGTCTTCCAAAGCGTAAAGCGTATTGGTTTCTGGAAAATAAGCAATTCCTGAAACTTCCTTTAATTTTTTTGGAAGCGGATACAGTTCTTTTAAATCAGAACCAGATTGTTTCTGGCAAGCTAATAAAACAATTGAAGAGAAAACTAAAAAAAATTTTTTCATAAAATTTATATTTTTTGAACCATATAAGTTATATAAGTTCACTTAAGCATAATTACTTATATCGCTTATATGGTTAAATGATTTAAACCAAATGGGTGTTTTTAAAATTACGTGTGATGAACTCAAATGCAGCATGCATGACGTGTCCCATCGATTTTGCGTTTTTGAATTTCATATCGTTCGTATAACGGTACAATTCCATTTTTAATTGCAATAAATGCTCGTGCGTCGAAATTGTATCGTGACACATAATATTCAGTAATTTATGAATTCTCGTTTCAGCTGAATGAATACGTTTTGCTAAAATCGCTCTTTCTTCATCTTTATACTGAATAATCGAACGTTCTTCCAGCTTCTCTTTGATTAATTGAATCATCGGAAAGTTTTCCTTGAAAAACTGCGGACGATAAACTTTAAAATTCCCTTCGTAACATTGCTGATCAAAATCGATTGGACGAATTTTGTACACAACTTGATCAAAATCGTGAATTGGGACAATTACATAATTGTAAGCGCGCATATCTCCTAAAAGCCTGATCATACAGCGTTCGTTGAATTTTACAAACTCTTTTGCAATCTGCGCCTTCTCCATTTCGCTGCATTTATCTAACAAAGTATCCATAAAAACATCGCCCGGAATTCCGATAATATGCTCTTCAATCAAGGTGTCTTTATAAACCAAAAAGTTGATTTTATCTGGCGAAAGAATATCCTCCAATTCTAATCCGTAAATACGAGAAGCATCGGCTTTTTTGATGTAAAAATGGACGTAGTTATCATTGAGAATGTTTCTTACTTTAATTCTAAAAGGTTTCGAATTTCCGAAAGTACAATAGTCAATTGCATCGACATTCAGGAATTGAATGATCTCAGTATTTCCATCAGAATGCAGCAGCGAGTAAATTTTCTTTAGATTTAAATCAATTTCACTGCGCTCAAATTCACCATAATATACTCGAATCCAAAGTGTATCGTTATCATGTTTGTCGTAAACATTTACAGAACCCGAAAAACGGAGCAAGTCATCATAAAACACAGAAACTTTAGAAATACGTTCGTATCGTTCTAAATAACTTAAAAGTGGCTGCGTTAAAGGGAAAGACGGTTTTTTTAAAACCATTAAAGGCTCGCTCATTTTGAATATCTTTATTACAAATTTACGTCAATACGATTTAAAGTCAGAATTTAAAGTAACAAAAATCAAATTGGCTCGTCATACTAAAAACTAAAACCAGAAAAATTTGGAAACCATATTAACCATTGAGAATTTAAGCAAGAGATACGGTCGAATTCAGGCTTTGAAAAATGTATCTTTTCAAATACAAAAAGGTCGTGTTTATGGCATTCTAGGGCCAAACGGCAGCGGAAAATCAACTACATTAGGAATTGTGTTAAATGTTGTCAATAAGTCTTCTGGCAATTACCGCTGGTTTGACGGCAATGTAGAAACCCATGAAGCGCTCAAAAAAGTTGGTGCAATTATAGAAAGACCCAATTTTTATCCGTACATGACAGCCGAGCAAAACCTGAAATTGGTTTGTAAAATCAAAAACATCGATTACTCTAAAGTGAACGAAAAACTAGAATTGGTTGGTTTGATCGAAAGAAAAGACAGCAAATTCAGTACTTTTTCTTTAGGAATGAAACAGCGTCTGGCGATTGCATCGGCACTTTTGAACGATCCTGAAATTTTAATTTTAGATGAACCAACTAACGGATTAGATCCGCAGGGAATTCACCAAATTAGAGATATTATTAAAAAAATTGCATCACAAGGAACGACTATTTTATTGGCTTCTCATTTATTGGATGAAGTAGAAAAAGTATGTTCACAAGTAATTGTTTTAAGAAAAGGCGAAGTTTTGTATTCTGGTCCAGTTGACGGAATGTCTTCTAATGAAGGGTTCTTTGAACTGCAAGCAGAAGATAATTTAGTTTTAAAAACTGTTTTGGCAGAACATCCGGCAGTTGACAGAATTACTGAAGAAGAAGGAAAAATTTTAGTTTACCTGAATGCTAATTTATCTGCTTCAGAATTAAATCAGTTCTTATTTTCTAAAAACATTGTTTTAAGTCATTTAGTAAAACGCAAAAACAGTTTAGAAGCTCAATTTTTAGAATTAACCAAAAATGCTATCGCCCAAAAAAACTAAACCATGAAAAGACTTCTCTCTATAGAATTACAAAAAATCTGGATGAATAAAGCCAGCCGTATATTAACCTTAACTTATTTCATATTACTCTCATTTATAGCACTTATTGCTATCATAAAATTTGATATTGGCCCCTTTAAATTTCATTTAGCAGAAATGGGAATCTTTAATTTTCCGTTTATTTGGCATTTCAATACTTATGTTGCGGCTTGGATGAAGTTCTTTTTAGCCATTGTAATTGTTTCTATGATGGCGAATGAATATAGCTACGGAACTTTAAAACAAAACTTAATTGATGGCCTAAGTAAAAAAGAATTTATTTTATCTAAATTCCTGACTGTCGTTCTATTTGCTTTTGGATCTACCGTTTTTGTTTTTGTCATGAGCCTACTTCTAGGGTTGTTCTTTTCTTCTTACACAGAATTTGGAATCATTTTTTCTGACTTAGATTATCTTTTAGCGTTTTTCGTAAAACTGACAGGGTTCTTTTCCTTCTGTTTATTTTTAGGAATTTTAGTAAAACGTTCTGCTTTTGCTCTTGGTTTTCTTTTAGTTTGGAACATCATTGAAGCAATCATAAGAGGCACTTTAGCTTTTAAAATTTTCCCTAATAGCGATATGGATGAAAAAATTGTGCAGTTTTTGCCTTTAGAATCAATGTCAAATTTGATTGTAAATCCAGGACCGAGATTATCAGTAGTTAAAAATATTGGTACTCAAATGGGAATTCAAACAGAAGGTGATTTTAGTGTACACTATTCTGCTGTTTTAATCGTCTCAGTTTGGACTTTTTTGTTCATCTATTTTTCTTACAAGTTGTTAAAAAATAGAGATTTGTAGTGAATTTGTTAATAGGAGTCAATTAAGAACTTTGCTAAACATTTGAAACTCTTGAAATTCTAGTTTCAACTTTCTACAATTTCAATTAAGCATAAAAAAAATCCCAAACTCTAGCCCCGAAGTTTCGGGAAGAGTTTGGGATTTCTATATTGAAATTTAAAATATAATTAGATTTTATATCTTTTTCTATCTGTTTCGCTTAAGTAAATTTTTCTTAAACGTAAAGATTTTGGAGTAACTTCAACATACTCATCTTTTTGAATGTACTCTAAAGCTTCTTCTAAAGAGAATTTGATAGCTGGAATAATTCTAGCTTTATCATCAGCTCCAGAAGAACGTACGTTAGAAAGTTTTTTCGTTTTAGTAACGTTAACAGTCATATCGTCGCTACGAGTATTTTCTCCAATTACTTGACCTTCATAGATATCCTCGTTAGGATCAACGAAGAATTTACCACGATCTTGTAATTTATCGATAGAGTAAGGAATTGCTTTTCCGTTTTCCATAGAGATTAATGAACCGTTGTTACGTCCAGGAATTTCTCCTTTGTATGGCTCATATCCAATGAAACGGTGTGCCATGATAGCCTCACCAGCAGTAGCAGTAAGCAATTGATTTCTTAAACCGATAATTCCACGAGATGGAATGTTGAATTTAATGATCATACGCTCACCTTTACCTTCCATAGAAAGCATTTCACCTTTACGGATAGTTACGAATTCAACCGCTCTACCTGAAAGGTTTTCTGGCAAGTCAATAGTTAACTCCTCAATTGGCTCACATTTAACACCATCAACTTCTTTGATGATAACTTGTGGCTGACCGATTTGAAGCTCATACCCTTCTCTTCTCATTGTTTCAATAAGAACAGATAAGTGAAGTACACCACGACCGAAAACCATGAATTTATCAGCAGAATCAGTTTCACCAACTTTCATCGCTAAGTTTTTCTCTAGCTCTTTTGTTAATCTTTCACGAATATGTCTAGAAGTAACAAATTTACCTTCTTTACCAAAGAAAGGAGAATCGTTAATTGTAAACAACATACTCATAGTTGGCTCGTCGATAGCGATAGTTTGTAAAGCTTCAGGATTTTCGAAGTCAGCGATAGTGTCACCAATTTCAAAACCTTCAATACCTACAACAGCACAAATATCTCCAGCAACAACCTCTTCTACTTTTCTACGGCCTAAACCTTCAAAAGTGTGTAATTCTTTAATTCTAGATTTGATTACTTTACCATCTCTTTTTACCAAAGAAATTGGCATACCTTCTTTTAGAGTACCTCTTTCAAGACGACCAATAGCGATACGACCTGTAAAAGAAGAGAAGTCTAAAGAAGTAATCAACATTTGTGGAGTACCTTCAGATACTTTTGGAGCAGGAACATTTGCAATAACCATATCTAATAATGGCTCAATGTTTTCCGTTTGATTTTTCCAATCGTCAGACATCCAGTTGTTTTTAGCCGAACCGTAAACCGCTGGGAAATCCAACTGCTCTTCAGTAGCTCCTAATTCGAACATTAGGTCAAAAACTTTCTCGTGAACTTCTTCTGGAGTACAGTTTTCTTTATCTACTTTATTGATAACCACACAAGGTTTCAATCCTAAATCGATCGCTTTTTGCAAAACGAAACGAGTTTGAGGCATTGGTCCCTCGAAAGCATCAACTAATAAACATACACCATCGGCCATGTTCAATACACGTTCTACTTCACCTCCAAAATCGGCGTGGCCTGGAGTATCGATAATATTGATTTTTGTTCCTTTATATTGAACAGAAACGTTTTTAGAAGTAATTGTAATACCTCTCTCACGCTCTAAATCGTTATTATCTAGGATTAAATCACCTGTGTTTTCGTTTTCACGAAATAACTGACAGTGATACATAATTTTATCAACCAAAGTGGTTTTACCGTGATCGACGTGGGCAATAATTGCAATGTTTCTAATAGATTCCATCTGTGATTTTTAATGGGCGCAAAGGTACACTTTATTTTCTAAAAAAAAACGTTTCTGACATAGTTTGCGTATATACAATCAATTAGTTAATATAAAACATCAAAATATCAGGCTCAAAATGGCATTAACATACGTTTAGTTATTGTTAAATTAACTATATTTGAGGTGATGAAAAGTAAAACTCTCCAAATTACTCTTATTTATACCATCATCTCGATAATTATGGCGGTCGTATGTCATAAATTACTCACAACGTACTTTTCTTCATCAGAATATCTATACCTGCCTTTAGTAAAAGATATTGCATTTATTCTACTAACAGCATTGTTTTTCAGTCTCATACTTTCAAAAAACGAAAAAAGAAACGTCACCATTTTTGAAAAGTTAAACAAAATCAACGAAGCAATAGAAGAGTCTAATGAGAAATATGACATTGTAGCAAAAGCGACGAGCGACACCATTTGGGATTGGAAAATTCAAGAAGACAGAATTAATTGGAACAAAGGAATTGAAGGTGTTTTTGGTTATGACCCGAAAGAAGTTGGGAAAACTTCTAAATGGTGGTTTGACAAAATTCACCCAGAAGACAGTATCAGAATGTCAATAAAATTATATTCTTTTATTGAACAAAAAACAGAAAAATGGCAAGATCAATACCGCTTTAGATGCGCGGACGGAACTTACAAATATGTTTTGGATCGAGGTTTTTTATTGAAAGATGAAAATGGAAGGGCCATCAGGATGATTGGAGCAATTCAGGACATTACGAAACAAAAAGAAGAAGAACAGCGATTGAAGCTTTTAGAAACCGTAATTACACAATCTAAAGATTCTATTTTAATTACCGAAGCCAACTCTTCTGAGAGAAAGATACCAAAAATAGTATATGTAAATCCTGCTTTTTCACAAATGTCAGGTTATCAGTCAAATGAAATTATTGGAAAATCTCCGAACATTTTTAAAGGACCTAAATCAGATTCTGTGGAATTGCAGAAACTTCTGAGAGCAATAAAAAATGAAGAAGAGTGTTTAATCGAAACCATTACCTACACTAAAAGTAAAGAAGAATATTGGGTGCGTTTTTCTATGATTCCGATTTTTAATAATGAAGGAGTGATCTCTCACTGGATTTCGATACAAAGAGACATTACAGATGAGAAAAAGCTAGAAACAGAAAAAGAACATCTTATTCGAGAATTAACACAAAACAATAAAGACTTAAAACAATTTTCATACATTACATCGCACAACCTTAGGGCACCGCTTTCTAATTTAATCGGACTTTTGAATTTAATCGAAGATATACCGATCGAAAACGAGGAACTCCAGGAAATACTAGCCGGATTTACAAAATCAACTCATTTGCTAAATGAAACCATAAATGATTTGGTAAAAGTGATCATTATCAAAGATAACCCTTCAATGCAGAAAGAAGAAGTGTCTTTAGAAGAAGTATTTGAAAATGTATTTAGCCAGCTTTCATTTCAAATTGAATTACACAAACCAATCATTAAACTAAAATTTGACAAAGTACCTGAACTTACTACAAACAAAGCTTACATTGAAAGTATATTATTAAACCTGCTTACCAATTCCATAAAATACAAATCAGAAAATAGGAAACTAAAAATTTCTATAACTGCAGAACAAATTGAACAAAGAACAATCTTAACTTTTAAAGACAACGGAATCGGAATTGATTTAGAAAGAAATCGCGACAAAGTATTCGGCCTTTATCAAAGATTTCATAATTACCCTGACAGCAAAGGTTTAGGATTATACCTTGTAAAATCTCAGGTAGAAACAATGGGAGGAACAATTTCTATCGACAGCGAAGTCAATAAAGGAACTACATTTACAATAACATTTAAAAATTAATCATTATGCTTGAGCAGATTTTATGCATCGATGATGACCCTATAACATTGATGCTGTGCAAAAAAGTAATTTCAAAGTCTTCATTTTCACATGAAGTGATTACGGCTCAAAATGGCGAAGAAGCTCTTCATCATTTCAATATATTAAAATATACCAACGACAAAGCTAAAAAAAGACCTGAATTAATTTTTTTAGACCTAAATATGCCAATTATGGGAGGATGGGAATTTCTAGATCATTTCACTTCTCCAGATTATCAAGAATTCAACACCGTTCCCGTTATAGTATTATCTTCAACGATTGACCCTGAAGATCTTGCCAAAGCAAAAAAATATCCTATTATAATAGATTTTCTTTCTAAACCTATTACACTGGCCATGCTGGAATACCTTAAAAAGAAAATAGATCTTTAGATTAAATTCCAATATTAAAAAATCCAAATTCCAACTTTAAAGCTATCGGAATTTGGATTTTTTTTATTTTCAAAAACGAGTTTGGAATTTGATACAAACAAAAAAAGTCCTCTAAAAGAGGACTTTCTATATCTAATAAATTGTATAATTACAATTTAGCAACGTGTTTCGTTAATTTAGACTTCAAGTTAGAAGCTTTGTTATCGTGAATGATATTCTTTTTAGCTAATTTATCAATCATAGAGATTACAGTTGATAATTTTGCAGTAGCATCAGATTTATCAGTAGCTAATCTTAATGCTTTGATAGCATTACGAGTAGTTTTATGTTGGTATCTGTTAAGAACTCTTCTTTTTTCGTTGCTTCTGATTCTTTTTAAAGCTGACTTATGATTTGCCATTTCTTTTTAATTTTAGATGTAATAATTATTATATATACTAGTTAAAAAAGAAAAACCTCCCACAATTGCAAAACAATCACTTTGGTTTTAACTAATAAAATAAAAATCGAGACACCAATTTTTATTTTATAAAACTTATTTACAACTAATTTTCGTAGTCTGTAAGGGAATCGAACCCCTGTTACCAGGACGAAAGCCTGGAGTCCTAACCCCTAGACGAACAGACCAATTTCCTTCTAAGTTCTCTTCAATTTAAAATTGAAATTTGTAGTCCGTGGGGGAATCGAACCCCCCTTACCAGGATGAAAACCTGGCGTCCTAACCGATAGACGAACGGACCTTAATTTTCCTAAGTTTGGAAACTTTTCAATATGTAATATAACTTGTAGTCCGTGGGGGAATCGAACCCCCCTTACCAGGATGAAAACCTGGCGTCCTAACCGATAGACGAACGGACCGCGCTTCTGTATTGCGGATGCAAAGATACATCTATTTTTTAGTTGCGCAACACCTAAGGTAAAAAAAATATATTTTTTTTAGTATGCCTTAGCAAAAAGTACTCTTTTAGACGAAGGTTTCCCAGTAAATACGCAGGTTCCCGCCTCTTCAACAGCATCTAAAGGGATGCATCGAATCGTTGCTTTTGTCAATTCTTTTATTTTTTCTTCTGTCTCGGCAGTTCCATCCCAGTGAGCAGACAAAAAGCCTCCTTTTCCTTCTAAAACTTCTTTAAACTCCTCAAAATTATTTACTTCCGTAATATGTGTATTACGATACTCTAATGCTTTTGTAAATAGGTCAGTTTGAATCTGCTCTAAAAGATCATTTACGTGCTCAACGATTTTTTCGCTAGCAACAACCTCTTTTGTCAAATTATCACGTCTAGCCACCTCAAAAGTTCCATTTTCTAAATCTTTTGGACCAACAGCAATTCGAACAGGAACTCCTTTCAATTCCCACTCAGCAAATTTAAATCCTGGTTTTTGAGTTGTTCTATCGTCAAACTTAACTGTAATTTTCAACTTTCTCAATTTAGCCGTCAACTCATTAACCGCTTCTGTAATTTGAGCTAACTGCTCATCTGTCTTATATATAGGAACAATTACCACTTGAATTGGAGCCAAATTTGGAGGCAATACCAATCCTTGATCATCAGAATGCGTCATAATCAACGCCCCCATTAAACGAGTAGATACTCCCCAAGAAGTTCCCCAAACGTGTTCTTGTTTTCCTTCTGCATTCGCAAACTTAACATCAAATGCTTTTGCAAAGTTCTGACCTAAGAAGTGAGACGTACCAGCTTGCAATGCTTTCCCGTCTTGCATTAATGCTTCTATACAATAAGTCTCATCTGCTCCAGCAAAACGTTCTGTCTCAGTTTTAAAACCTTTAACAACCGGAATAGCCATGAAGTTTTCTGCAAAATCAGCATAAACATTCATCATTTTTTCAGACTCTTCAATCGCTTCATCTTTTGTAGCATGAGCAGTATGCCCTTCTTGCCATAAAAACTCAGCTGTTCTTAAAAACAAACGCGTACGCATTTCCCAACGAACTACATTCGCCCATTGGTTAATCAACAAAGGCAAATCTCTATAAGATTGCACCCATCCTTTATATGTAGACCAAATAATAGCTTCACTGGTCGGACGAACGATAAGCTCCTCCTCTAATCTAGCGTTTGGATCAACCATTAATTTTCCAGGTCTGTCCTCATCATTTTTTAATCTGTAATGCGTTACAACTGCACATTCTTTCGCAAATCCCTCCGCATTCTTCTCTTCTGCCTCAAACATGCTTTTCGGTACAAACAAAGGAAAATAGGCGTTTTGATGTCCCGTTTCTTTGAACATACGATCCAACTCTGCTTGCATTTTTTCCCAAATAGCATAGCCGTATGGTTTTATTACCATACATCCTCTAACTCCTGAATTTTCAGCTAGATCTGCTTTTACAACCAGTTCGTTATACCATTTCGAATAATCTTCTGATCTTGTAGTGAGGTTCTTACTCATATTATATATTTTGGCACAAATTTTGTTTTAATAATTTTAACTAAATAGTTTGACAAAACTAACTAATTTTGTAATGTGCAACAATAAAAAACACCACAGATATGAAAACTTCACTTTCACTCCGCCAAAACTCTAATCATTTTTACTTAATTGGATTACTGAGTTTACTGCTAGCATCATGTGGTTCTTACCAAAATTCATCTTATTACGATAATGATGGAGTATATGGTGGTACATCTGTAAAGTATGTACAAACTGGAACAAACAACCAATATAAAGAATATTTCAGATCGTTGCAAGACGACAGTCAGCCAACAGAAATATTTACCGATGTTGATAATTACACCAATTATTCAGACAGTACTCAAACTGCATCAGTAGGTTATCCTGCATGGGGAAGCAGCAGTTCTGAGGTTTCTGTAAATGTTTACTCTACACCAACATGGTCATTCGGATTCGGATGGGGATATCCTTATTACGGATATGGATATGGCTATGGCTGGGGCTACCCTTACTATGGATGGGGTTATCCAGGTTACGGATGGGGATACCCAGGATGGGGTTATCCAGGTTGGGGATACCCATATTACGGATATAACTACTCTTATAACTACGGAAGAAGAGGCTCTGCGGGTTATTACGGAGACAGAAACTACGCTTACAACAGAAATTATAGTACCAATAGAGGCTACACAACCAGTAGAGGAGCGTATACAACCAACAGAAACTACACTACTAACAGAGGAGGTTATACAACAAATAGAAATTATACCACAAATAGATCTAATAGTTACACGGATTTCAGAAGAACTTCTACTTTAAATCGAGGAACGACTAGTCCTACATTTACAAATAGAAGAGCTGCAACAAGCGGTTCTGACTATAGCAACAGTACTTACAACAGCACTAGAAGATCGTATAATAGTGGAAACGGTACGACAAACAGAAGTTACAACCCTAGCAGCGGCTCATCAAGAAGTTATACTCCGAGCAATAGTGGCTCATCAAGAAGTTACAGCCCTAGCAGCAGTGGCGGAGGAAGTTCTAGATCATACGGCGGCGGAAGTGGCGGCGGTGGCGGAATGAGATCTGGAGGCGGTGGCGGAGGAAGAAGATAATTTTTTCTCAGCCCACTTAAATTCAAACTAAAACTTATCAAAATGAAAAAAATACTTTTCCTATTTATAACAGGACTAACTGTCAGCGCGTCATATTCACAAGAAGTATCAGACGGTCTGCGTTATGCACAAGACAATCTTACAGGAACTGCACGTTTTAGAGCAATGAATGGTGCTTTTGGAGCTGTTGGAGGAGACATATCCGCTTTAAGCGTTAACCCAGCTGGATCCGCAATTTTCAATAGCAACCAAGTCGGGATATCATTTAGCAATCAGAACATTAAAAACAATTCCAATTATTTTGGCACTAACACTTCAGACAAAGAAAACTCTTTTATCTTAAATCAAGCTGGCGGTGTTTTTGTTTTTAAAAATAATAATCCAAATAATGGATGGAATAAAATTTCAATTGGTGCAACTTATGAAAACACAAATAATTTCAACAATCAAGTTTTCTCAGTTGGAACCAATCCTACTAATTCAGTTGGCAACTATTTCATGGATTATGCAAATGGAATTCCTTTAAAAATAATAGACGGCTTAGATTATAGAGATTTAAATTTCACGGAACAACAAGCCTATATGGGATACTGGGGACATGTTATTGATCCTGCAAATATTGACCCAGAAAACACAGAATATTTAAGCAATATTCCTCCAGGAGCCAATCAGGGACCAGGTAATTATTACCAAGAAAACGAAGTTTACACTAGGGGCTACAACAGCAAACTAGGTTTTAATATTTCCACTTCATATAAAGACCGACTTTATTTAGGAGCCAATTTAAACGTTCACATTACTGATTATAGAAGATCTACAAGTTTCTATGAAGACAACAATAATCCGTTACAGCCATATGAGACAATTTCTAATTTACGTTTCAATAACGAATTATACACCTATGGAAACGGATTCTCTTTTCAACTTGGAGCAATAGGAAAAGTGACTGAGAATTTCAGGCTTGGTTTAGCTTACGAATCTAATACTTGGTACGAATTGTACGATGAGACTTTCCAAAGTATCTACACCACTAGACAAGCTGAGGGCGGGCCAATTTTAAATGCCAATGTAAATCCTAATGTTGTAAATGTATACGAATCGTACACTTTACAAACTCCTGACAAATGGACTTTTAGCGCCGCGTATGTATTTGGAAAATCTGGTTTATTAAGTGTTGATTACGCGATAAAAAATTACGGAAATACTAAATTCAAACCTACAGACGATCCAGGTTTTAGAGGAATCAACAACGACATCAGCAACACTCTTACCAGCACTGGCGAACTTCGAATTGGAGCTGAATACAAAATTAAACAGTTAAGTTTAAGAGGTGGATATCGTTATGAAGGAAGTCCTTATAAGAACGGAATTACAGTTGGAGATTTGAACAGTTACTCTGCTGGTTTAGGCTATAATTTTGGAACAACTAAGTTAGATTTAGCGTATTCATACCTAGAAAGAGAGTCAAATCAAGGTTTTTTCTCGAGAGGATTAATAGATACGGCTAAAGTTACTTCCAAACTGAACAATGTCACTATGACTTTATTATTTGAATTGTAATTAAAAATCAAAATAGAAAATTGAAAATTTCCGTCGGGTTTTAGCTTGACGGATTTTTTTTACCTTTTAAACATCACTTTACTTTAAATTCCGCTTAGTATACCGCAGCTTCACAAAAAACAGCTAAAACAAACAGCAAACTAGTGATGTTTGAATAAAAAAAAGTGTAATTTTGCACTCCAATTTATAAAAGTATGAGAACCAAGTCTTTAAAAAAGAACAAAATTAACGTAATCACTCTTGGGTGTTCAAAAAATGTTTATGACAGCGAAGTCCTTATGGGACAGTTGCGTGCAAATGGAAAAGAAGTTGAACACGAAGCTCCGGCAGAAAAAGAAGGAAACATTATTGTAATAAATACTTGCGGATTTATTGATAATGCAAAAGCAGAATCGGTAAACATGATTTTGGAATACGCAGATAAAAAAGACAAAGGACTTGTAGATAAGGTTTTTGTAACAGGATGTTTATCTGAGCGTTACAGACCAGATTTAGAAAAAGAGATTCCTAATGTTGATCAATATTTTGGAACAACAGAATTGCCTCAATTATTAAAAGCTCTTGGAGCCGATTATAAACATGAATTGCTTGGAGAACGTTTAACTACAACTCCTAAAAATTATGCTTATTTGAAAATTGCTGAAGGATGCGACAGACCTTGCAGTTTTTGCGCAATTCCATTAATGAGAGGTTCTCACGTTTCTCAGCCAATTGAAAAATTAGTTAAAGAAGCTCAAGGCCTTGCTAAAAACGGAGTTAAAGAATTGATCTTAATTGCTCAAGATTTAACGTATTACGGACTTGATCTTTATAAAAAAAGAAATTTAGCAGAACTTTTAGAGGCTTTAGTAGCGGTTGAAGGAATTGAGTGGATTCGTTTGCATTACGCCTACCCTACCGGATTCCCAATGGATGTTTTAGAATTAATGAAACGTGAGCCAAAAATCTGTAATTATATTGATATTCCATTACAGCACATTTCAGATTCTATTCTAAAATCAATGCGTCGCGGTACAACTCAGGCTAAAACAACTCAATTATTAAAAGATTTCCGTGCGGCTGTTCCAGGAATGGCAATTAGAACTACTCTAATTGTTGGTTACCCAGGTGAAACTCAGGAAGATTTTGAAATTTTGAAAGATTTTGTTCAAGAAATGAAATTTGACAGAATGGGATGTTTTGCTTATTCGCATGAAGAAAATACTCATGCTTATTTATTAGAAGATAACGTTCCTGATGATGTGAAACAGGCTAGAGCTAATGAGATTATGGAATTACAATCTCAAATTTCTTGGGATTTGAATCAGGAAAAAGTGGGCAAAGTATTTAGATGCATCATTGACAGAAAAGAAGGCGCTCATTTTGTAGGCCGTACAGAGTTTGACAGCCCTGATGTTGATAATGAAGTTTTAATTGATGCTTCTAAACATTATGTAAAAACAGGCGAATTTGTTAATATCAAGATAATTGAAGCAACAGAATTTGATTTATACGGAGAACCTGCTTAAATTTACACTGAACTATTGCAAACATCAGTCAAAAATACTTTTATGAAACCTACCCTAAACCTAATTTTATTTGTTTTTACTTTATTTTGTTTCAACACTGTTTCTGCTCAATATGGTGGCTACAACAATGGTTACGGTAATGGTTATGGCGGAAGAGGCGGCGGAATGGGCATGGACAGAAGCATGATGGGCGGACAACAGCCAAGCACGCCAAGCAAACCTAAAGAAACTCCTCCTGAAGAAATTGCTGCAATTATTATGGAGCAAATGAAACCACAGGTAAATCTGGATGAGCTGCAAGCAATTGCTATCTCAAATGTTTTAGCAGAAAGCATTAGAGAGCAAGGTATTTTATTGAAAAACGAAAGCAGCAGTCAAGATCAGAAAATTGAGCAGATTAAAGCTTTAAAAGAAAGTACAGATAAAAAAATCAGCGCTTTTTTAAATCCTGATCAAATTGAAAAATATAAAACTTTCATGGATACTTTTAAAGACATGAAAAAATCTAAATCAAAAAAGAAAAAAGATAAAGATTCTAAAGACTCTAAAGAAGTAAAAGACGCCCCAGATACGAAAATTTCAGAATAATCGTTACTAACTTATAAAACAACGAATTATGACAAAAAAACTTTTTTGTTCTCTGATTTTAGCCATTATAATCAGTGCTTGTTCTACAAACCCATACAAGAATACTGAGAAAGCGTATGATCAGCAGCTGAAAACTTTAGAAAACCAGATTACCAGCAAAGAAGCCAAACCAATTCCTCCAGTTTCACCACTGGCAATTGACACTTCTTATGCTAAGCAACTGGGAATAATTAAGGACACTTTATCAAAAACGGGTTCTACTTATTTGGTAAACGGAATAAATACGGAATGGGTTGGTACTGTAAATTTTAACTTAAGAAAACCAAGCTTCGTTATTATTCATCATACTGCTCAAGATTCTCTACAGCAGACGATTAGTACTTTTACAAAAACGAAGACTCAAGTAAGCGCTCACTACGTCATTTCTGAAAACGGAAAAGTGGTGCAAATGCTTAATGATTATCTAAGAGCATGGCATGCCGGAAATTCGACTTGGGGAAAAACAACAGATTTAAATTCTTGTTCTATTGGTATTGAATTGGATAATAATGGCTTTAAACCTTTTACTGAAGCACAAATTAGCAGTTTAGTCGCTTTATTAACTAAATTAAAAAAGGATTACAACATTCCGACGCAAAACTTTTTAGGTCATGCTGATATTGCACCAGGAAGAAAACAGGATCCAAGCGCCTTATTTCCATGGAAAACTTTAGCAGAAAAAGGATTCGGAATCTGGCCTGATGAAGTTTTAGAACCAGCGCCATTTGATTTTAAAATTGAACCAGCACTTAGAATAATAGGTTATAATACCAAAAATTTGAGTGCCGCAATTCAAGCTTTTAAATTGCATTACATCCAAACTGATGCAACTTCAGTTTTAGACAGAAAAACAATCGATGCGATTTATTCGATATATAAAAAACAGGTTCAATAAAACCTCATCATTTAAATAATAAAAAAAGCGTTTCTGATAAAAATACAGAAACGCTTTTTTTGCTTTCGTATCCATTCTTGCTAGTCAAACGTTCCTACGGAACGTATAACCGCGCGGCAATCAATTCGATTCTACCGACCAAACATTCCTATGGAATAATTATCGCCTATTCAACTTCAAACATCAAATCTACCGACCAAACATTCCTGCGGAATGAGTATCACCAATTCAATCCAAACATCAAACCTACCGACCAAACATTCCTACGGAATGAGTATCACCAATTCAATCCAAACATCAACCCTACCGGCCAAACATTCCTACGGAATGACTATCGCCCGTTCAACTTTAAACATCAAACCTATCGACCAAACATTCGTACGGAATGAGTATCACCAGTTCAATCCCAAACTTCAAACTTCAAACTTGAAACCTGAAACTTGAAACCTGAAACTTGAAACTTGAAAC